>Ga0065719_102648_pt1 | contig 148431 bp, 174 predicted proteins | sample GBSCel85sediment_FD_59106 | JGI IMG/M metagenome (GOLD analysis project Ga0065719, IMG submission 59106) | Hot spring sediment microbial communities from Great Boiling Spring, Nevada - Cellulolytic enrichment CS 85C v3 (version 3) | ecosystem: Environmental > Aquatic > Thermal springs > Hot... | reverse complement strand
AGAGGCCGTTATCCTAGAGAACCTTGTTAATGAGGTTTTAGAGAATATGAATTTTGAAGAAGAGTTAATGCGAAAGTACAAGTATCCTAAGGCTAAACAACACTTCAAAGATCACGAAGACTTTAGGAATCTTCTTAAGCAACTCCTAGAAAGGGCTGGTAAACTAGGAGCGTTGAATATGCTATTAGAGAATATGGGGCTTGTATACGCCTACACAGCCCATTTAAACGATCTTGATCACGAGCTAGTATCCTTTTTGAAGAGAGCCATCCTCTAACCTAGCGCAGTGTGAAGGCCTTAACACTTAGCAGTTCTCCGAGAACATCCTTCGGCGTGGTAATGCAGGGACCGGGATCTTTCAATAGATTTGATTTTTTTGGTCATTTTTATAATAATAAGGTTTAAAAACCTAATAAAACATTAAGAAAAATTGGTGAATCAGGTGCCAGGTCAAATACCGTTAATAGGTGAAAAATTCCCCGAGATTGAAGTAGTCACAACACATGGAAAGAAGAAACTGCCTGACGATTACAAGGGCAAGTACTTAGTGCTGTTCAGCCATCCCGCAGACTTCACGCCTGTCTGCACGACCGAGTTCGTAGGCTTTGCTAAAAGATATGAGGACTTCAAAAAACTCAACGCAGAACTAATAGGTCATAGTGTTGACGGCGTATTCTCCCATATTAAGTGGGTTGAGTGGATAAAGGAAAAGCTCGGAATAGAAATACCTTTCCCCATAATAGCTGATCCAGCAGGGGAAGTCGGCAGGAAACTAGGATTCCTACACGCGCAAAGCGCCACCCACACAGTTAGAGCAGTAATGATAATTGATGCTGAAGGAATAATAAGGGCCATTCTCTACTACCCTCAGGAAGCTGGAAGGAACATTGACGAAATATTAAGACTGGTGAAATCGCTACAATTAAATGATAGGTTTAAGAGGGCTGTCCCGCACCTATGGCCAAATAACGAGTTAATTAAGGACTCACTGATAGTTCCTCCGCCGACAACTGTTCAAGCGGCTAAGGAGAGACTAGCGGCTTACAAGTGCTTTGACTGGTGGTTCTGCTACGAGGAAGGAAAAGTCCCGGTGGAGGAAGTGAAGGAAGTTAGGAAGTGGCTTGAAAGAGCCGCTACTCCACCCTGATTTTATTTTTCCCTAAAAGTTAAATTCTAAATCCTCTGCTCATATTAATTGGGTGATTAGTAATGAACAGCGTTGTTTACACCAGGCTCACAGACAACCTTCACATGCTTCAGTACAGGGATTATGAGACTAAATATTTTGAAGGATTGTGGCATATTCCTGAAGGAGTAACCTACAATTCATTCGTTCTCGAAACAAATGAGGGATTAGTTGTTTTCGACACTTGGAAAAGGTCTTTGGGCAAATTATACGTTGATGAGTTCTCCAAGCATTTCGACGTCAAGGACATCAAGTACTTAGTCACGCATCATATGGAGCCAGACCACAGCGGTTCAATACCCTACTTGTTAGCCTCAAACCCTAACATGATTGTACTAGGACACGTGTTATCCAAGGGAATGATCGAATCTTTCTACCAGGTAAAGCCTGGTTTCAACGCTGTTAAAGACGGTGAAACTCTGAAACTAGGAGGTTTCACTATAAAATTCATTCACACGCCCTGGCTTCACTGGCCTGAAACAATAATGAGCTATATTGAGGAAGAAGGGGCTCTTTTAACCTGCGATGCATTCGGATCCTATGGGATTCCGAGTAAAGCTTACTATGATGAATTAAGCCCTGAGGAAAGAACAGGATTTACCAGATACATGGCTAAATACTTCGCCAACATAATAGGTCATTTTAGAGATTGGGTTGTGAAAAACGTTGAGAAGCTTTCACAACTAAATATGAAAATTTCAACTATTCTGCCCGCTCACGGAGTATTGTACAGAGGAGGCGATGTTGCCGGAGTGGTTGAAAAGTATAAGAGGCTTGGCGTCGGTGAACCCATATCCGGTAAAACAGTAATTGTATATTCAAGCATGTATGGTTTCGTCGAAGATATTGTGAACTTGATGATAGAACATCTAGAGAAGAACAATATTAAACCAGTGATCCACGGCTTCACTGATAAGAAATGGTCTGATATAAGCGAGATTATAGCAGATGTTTATCAAGCTGAGAATCTTATCATAGCTACAGCTACTTATGAAGCTAAAACCTTCCCGATAATGAAACATGTTTCAGAATTAATCATAGAGAAAACTCCGGTCAACAAGAACATACTGATAATCGCTCTTTACGGGTGGGGCGGAAAGGCAGGGTCGGAGCTGGAAGAGCTTTTCACCCGACATGGATTCAGAAACTTGGACGTAATAGAGTTTAGGGCTGGGCAACATCAAGCTGTTTGGGGTCAGCTCAAGGATAGATTGTCAAAAATTGTAAGGGGTAATGGATGAATATTGAGAAGCTACTAGTTGAAAGCTACATTGATGAGCTCATATCTGCAGCCCTATATGATTATTTAAAAACACTTACGAAGGAAGATAGCTTAAAAAACGTTTTTTCAAAACTCGCCCAGATAGAGAAGTCGCATGCAACGCTTCTTGAGAAAATTTTAATCAGCAGACGTGTTTCACGCCCGAGGCCGGGATTTGTATATAAAATCAGATTGACCTTGTATAAAATACTTGCGAGAACACTGGGTTATAAAATCCTTTTAAGCCTGATGGAAGCCTCAGAAGCCTCAGCTATAAAAACATATTGGATGTTGCTCAAGGAGTCTCCATCCGAGTTGGAGAAGCAGGCGCTGGAAAATCTTTTAAGAGATGAAATCTCGCATGAGATAAGCCTTCAGGAAAGCCTTAGTCTTTATGTGAAAACCTTGCAGGGTTTAAAAGACATTGTTTACGGCATGATCGATGCCTTAATAGAGATAGAAGCCGGAGTGATCGGAATTGCCTCAGCCACCAACTCCCCCTCCCTGGCCGGGTTGGCTGGTTTAATAGCCGGGTTCGCTGGTTCATTCAGCATGGCATCAGGTGCATATCTTTCAACGAAATCTGAGAAGGAGCAGCAGAATAAGCTTGTTGAGTTAGATAAAATTAGGTGGGAACTCGGATCTGCCCTTGCAGAATCAGGTAGCTACTCTATTGAGATGAAAGAGGGAGATAATTATTCACCCTGGAAGGCTGCTCGCAATGCAGGAGTGTTTTATTTAATAGGTGCGATAGGTCCGATCATTCCATTTCTTATGAATTTAACCATTCCGTTAGCCATTCTCACTTCTCTATTTTTATCCACAATCATTATCACTGCATTGACGTTTGTAACTTCGACTTTATCTGGTAGCTCTTTTAGAAAATCCTGGATAGAATACTTGCTTATAACTTATTCAGCTGTAACAGTAACTTACCTTATCGGTAGGGTTGCGAGCCAGGTTTTCGGAATTGTGGTTTAAACATATTGCTCCGCTTTAACTATGTCCGCGAGTATTGCCGGATAGATATGGGCTACTCCGTCAATATTGAGGATTTCCTCGTGGATTTTTTGAAGCTCTTCTCCATCTCTCGCCCAGATAACGGCTATTAACTCGTGGTCACCTGACGTAATTGCCAGATATTTAACATAATCCTTAGCTTTCAATTTAGCAACTATTTCAAATAGTTTCTCAGGCTTAACATTAATGCCTGTAAAAGATATTTTCTTATATCCAATCTTCACCGGGTCAACTATTAAAGCATACTTCTTTATTACTCCATCACTCTCGAGTTTCCTAACCCTCTTAATTATGGCTACATCGCTAAGGTTTAATTTATCCGCTATTTCACTGAAAGCTTTCCTGGCATTCTCGGATAGCTCTCTTATGATTGCTAGGTCTATCTCGTCAACATCCATCGTTAATCAACCCTTTAATCTTAAATGATCCTATAATTTTAAACTCATCCTTCTCAACATACTCCTCTAAAACAGCGTCAACCCCTTTGCTTCTTAAAATATATGCAAGATCCTCTATCCAGTCCCTTAATCCGCAGGTTAGGCAAAAAGAGCCTGTGAACTCTACTTTGAAAAAGCCCCGCTTTTCATCGAGTTCTAAAAGCCTTGCAGTAGCCTCAGGGCTACGCGTCCTATTGTATAATTCAATAGAGGAGGATATAGTTTTATTTAAAAAATCAGGACACATGCTCATCTTACTCAACGCTAATCTCTTTACTAGACTCCCATAAGCCATGGAGATTGCAGTATTCTACAGCGATTAATTTCCCCGGTTTAGAAATCTTCAAATTCACTTCGACAACAGGCTCGCTGTATACTGGTGTGAACTCGTATCTTCCAAGTAGTATCGGGTTGAACGGCCTATTCTGTTCTTCAAAATAAAGCTCTATCCACCTAATACTGTGTTCTACTGTATTGGGGTGAGGGCCGACCCAAACTTTTACCTTGAATATTTCGCCTGATTTAACCTTCTCCGGGGCCTCGATTTTAGGGGTATGAGACTCTACTTTTGAGACTGCTTCACCCTTCACGCTCCCCGGCTCATATATGAGTTCTTTTAATCCCATTTTTAGTACCACCAATTTTTGAAATAATAAAACTACCTAATAAGTTTAATTTATTTTAAATCCTTAAGAGTTATCATTAAAATGTTTATGTTAACATAATGATAATATCAGTCAGCAGCGTGATTACCATGGATGATGAAGTGTTTGAACTGCTTAAAAGACTGCTCTCGAAGCCGGAGAAGAGGTACAAGCCCGAGGTGGGTCTCGAACTCGACACCATAGGTCCAGAATCCCCTAATGGAATATACGTTTACGATAACAAGAAGGAGAAATGGATTCTCAAGTATTTGAACGGAGAATTCTTCCAGCCCTGGGAGGACGGGTTGTACGTAATATACTTCGATAACGCTAAGTGCCCGGCGTGCAGGGCGTACGATACCTATTGGTATCCATTCGTGAAACTTATAGGTCCCACTTTCAGAGATGCCCATTACGTGATCATACTGTGTGACTGGTTTGCGAAGGAATGCGATTCGGAAGTAGCAAGAGGTAGTTTTCAGAAATACGACGTCCACGCTTCTCCAACCACTCTTCTACTCTATTCAAACAATGGGAAAATCGTCCTCCAGGATAAGCTGGAAGGGGTTAAAAGAATGGATCAGCTAGCAAACTCCATACAAGAATTTATTGATAAGGTTTCGAAAACGATTGAACAACAACGAGAAGAGTCGCTGAAAAATTAAAAAGGTGTTAAGGAATGAGCAATGAGGAATTACCGGATGTTCACTCCGAAAGACCAGTATTCCCCATACTGGTAAAGAAAGTTGGGTTAACAGGTGTTAAACTCCCGCCTTTCATCACTGACGACGGGGTTTTCATACCTGTTTTCAACATATATGTAGAACTGCCGGGGCACCTTAAAGGAGCCCATCTCTCAAGACTTTACAGGGTTTTAGCAAATAATTATAAAATCTTAGAGAAGAAGGGTTTTGAAGGCCTCGCAGATTTAGCTTTAAAGGCTTTAGAAGTTAACGATTATGCTGGAAAATCATACGTGGAAGTTTATGGTGATTTTTTAACTAGGGTTGATGAGAAGCCTTTCAACCTTAGAATCGGCTCAGGAGTCTCGATAGAGAAGGCTGCAAACAAACCTGAATGGTTCTCAGAGGTTGAGATAGAGACGGTAACTTCGTGTCCATGTGCAATGAGGGTTTCACTACATCTTTTCAACACGCCATTTACCCATATGCAAAAGGCTATAGTTAAGGTCAGGATTGAGACAAGTGAGAGACATATTTCGCCAATTAGAATAGGTAAATTGTTAACCAAGGTTTTAAATACGCCTGTAAACCTTTTGTCTAGAAGGGATGAGGCGGTTTTCATTCAGAAGATTTTCGGAAACCCTGAATTCACGGAGGATATTGCTAGAAGAATACTTGTATCCCTTATAAAAGGTCTCGAGGGCGAGTTAGATTTGAACCATTACATCCTCGTTAAAGTAGAGTCGATGGAGACTATTCACCAATACCATGTAGAATCCTTGATCACAGGTTATGTGAAGGAGTTTTTGAATGAATTGGGGAAGGGTGTGTGACCGTGAGCTGGATAGTCGATAAGGAATGGTGGTCGAAAACATATACAGAGTTAATCACCAAAACCATAGACCTCAACTTCGAGAAAGACCAGCAAGCAACTGACCTGTTAAGCACGCTCCTAGAAGGTCGTAAGGATTCGATAGGATTTGAAGAAATGAAAAACCTCTTCAAAAAGTTTAACGAGTCTATTGTTTTCGGTTGCGGCCCAAACCTAGTGTCGGACCTCGAGTTTCTCCGGGAAAACAAGAAGCTTGAAAACAGACTTCTGATTTCAGCAGACGGCGCTACAACAGTGTTGATAAACCATGACATCCTACCGCACATTATAGTTACAGATTTAGACGGACTTATAGCAGACATAGCATGGGCATCTCTTAAAGGATCAATAATCGTCATCCACGCCCACGGAGATAATATTGATGGAATATCAAAATTCGTACCCATGTTTAGAGGCAAGGTAATAGGTTCAACACAAGTTGAGCCGCGGCCTCACGTCTACAACTTCGGAGGTTTCACCGATGGTGATAGAAGCGTTTTCCTTTCCTATTCTCTTGGTACCTCGAGAGTTATCCTCGCAGGCTTCGACCTGAATGGCGAGCCGCATTCATGCCCGGGTAAACTAGTCCCGTTTAACAAAAGGATTAAGAAGATTAAATTAGAAATAGCTAAGATATTGTTGAAACAATTGGAGGAAAAAGGGGTTAAGCTGTTCAACGTCCAGGGAGAACCCTATGTTCTTTGACCCTGCTAAAAAATACTTTCACAAGGATGTGACGGACAGGGAAAGAGCCGCTTTTGAAGCAGGAATTGCTTTAGGCATGGTCGTACATCAGTTCACAGGTGTCCCGTTGAGAAGGCGTGAAGACGTTGATGCATTGGAAAGAGTTATTGAGAACGCGATTAAAGCACAGCCATTCAAGATCGATGCGAAAGTCTTGATCAACGTTGATCTTAAAAACACGGATAATCCCTATGAATACACCACGTTGAAAACAAGAAACATTCATGTTAAACTCACCGTGAAATACGGCAGGGCTGTGGTAAAAGCTGTTCTAAAGCGCATCGATGAGCTAGACTATAACTTAGCCTACATAGAGGAGATAAAAGAGGAAGAGTAATTGGCCAGGGCTATTGCTTGGGGGATAACCGGCGCTGGAAGTTTTCTAAGAGAGTCTGTGGAAGTAATCGTGGAGATTGTAGGGAAAGGCATACCGATTACCGTTTACTGCTCTAAAGCTGGAGAATCCTTGCTGAAAACCTATGGATTGATAGACATGTTGACAGCCAATGTAAAGGGAGCATACCCTACTGAGATAGTTTACGAGTCCAGGGAGCCTCCAAGCTATCCATCAATAGGTCGGTTCTACTTAGACGTGTATGATTTAGCGGTTATATCGCCTGCGACACTAAATACAACGAGCAAAATAATCCATGGAATATCTGACTCCTTGGTGACAAACCTCGCGTCGCATGCATTGAAAAATAACATCCAGCTTCTCATACTGCCCGTGGATTATTTCGAGACCAAGAGCACAATCCCACTCAAGATCCTGCGCGAGTACTGCGCCACGTGTTCCGAATGCAGAGCTGCGGAAGCATGCCCCACCGGGGCCCTGCTCAAGGATAGTTACTGGAAAGTAAGAGTAGATGTCTCTAGGTGTACCCGGTGTTTAGAATGCCTGAAGCATTGCCCTTGGAATGCAATACTATTCGATGCTGAGATAACGGTTAAGCCTAATCCATACTATGTCAAAATTATTGAAAAGCTGTATGAAATCCCTAATGTGAGAATTATCGAACACCCTAGGAGAGTCCTAGAATTATTGAAGGGTGAAGCCTTCTGAAAATCTTATTTATAACAGGTATGGTTGCAAAACCCCTTTTAGAGAAGATTATTAAACAGCTCATCGGCGTCGAAGCCAGGGTTTTATCGCTTCCCATCCCCGTAGCCGCCATGATGACTAGCGAGTATTTATCAAGAGAACTACCTCGATACCCGGAGATCGTTGACTGGGCTGACATAATAATAGCACCGGGTTTCACGAAGGGGGATTTAAAAGAGGTGTCTAGAAAACTAGGGAAGCCTGTTTATAAGGGATGCTTATACGCATACGATATTCCGATTCTAGTCGAGTACTTGAAAAAAGGCGGGGAGTTATCAACACTCCACCCTTTGGACGAATTACTAACCGGTGAGAAGAAGAGAAGGGAGGAGAATATTCTGATCGAATTAAGAAGAGAGGCCGCAAAGTCAGGTTTTGAGATTGGTGGAAAACCGGTTTCGCCTAAATATCCTCTAATAATTGGCGAGGTTTTCGTTAATGAAGAGGTTGATTTTCACGCAATCGCTGCCAAGGCACGTAGGCTAGCATCCCACGGGGCCGACATATTGGTGATTGGGTCAAGCCGTCTTCCTTTTGATGCTATAGTGGACTATTCAAAAGAAGTTAAAAGATTGTTGAACATGCCGGTAGGGCTGGATTACTTCAAATACGAGGCTTTCAGCTCCCTTAGCGATGGAGAGATCGACATCTTATTAAGTTTCCCCGCCGATTCTATACCACGCTTCAGTTCTAAAGAAGAATTTCGGGAGACAGCCGTTGTAGTAATCCCTGACCCGTTCGCTGTTACAGTGGAGGATAAGATCTCCAGCTTGAGGGCTGGCTTAAAACATGCAACCCATAAAGGATTTAGAAAAATAGTTCTCGACCCGGTGTTAAACCCCCCTCAGCAAGCATTTATAGAATCAATGTATTCATTTAAAATCGCTAGAAAAGAATTTCCAAGCAACCCGATATTAATGGGTATTAGCAATTTCACAGAGTTGATCGATGCTGACAGTATTGGAGTAAACGCTGTGTTAGCTAGTATCGGGGTTGAGGCTGGCGTAGACTTGTTTCTGGTTACGGAAGAAAGCGTTAAGACCTTCTTCTCTGTTAAAGAGTTTCGAAGAGCACTAGATATGGCTTTGCTGGCTAGAGAAATGGATAAACCTCCAAAAGATTTTTCGATAAACCTTCTTGTGTGTAAGAGCAAAAAGAAGAAAGGGTTGAAGCCTCAGGAACTAGTAAACCCCGTTAGGGCTTCTAATCCTTACTTTCTTAAAGCAGACCCTGCTGGGTACTTTAAGATATACATAGATCACGATGAGGAAACAATAATTGTAGAACACTACAAGCATGGGGAAAGTAAACCAGATATTACAATACTAGGAGCCGATCCTTCTGCAATAGTCAGTGAAATCCTTGAAAGAAAGCTTGCTTCAACTCCAGAACACTTCTACTACCTTGGAAGGGAGCTCTACAAAGCTAAAATAGCCTTAAAACTTGGAAGAGATTATGTTCAAGACGAAGAACTCTTTTAATCCTGAAAGTATGATGCTCCTCAAGTTTAGGCGTTTATTAACGAGTATGTAGAAAAACTTAATTAGTGATCGACTTGTCCGAGAGCAATCTAATACTAGATGTAGATATCCTCCTTTACGTTTTACCTGAAGGTATTAGGAGAAACTCTCTCATAATCATTGCCGGAGAAGGCGGCTCAGGCAAAAGTGCTTTACTAGCTAATATAGCCAAATCAGTCATTCAGAAAAACGAGCCCTTGCTTTACCTAGGACTTGATGATGACCCGGCAACTATCGTAGACCAGTTTAGCTCGTTCAACGTTGATGTTCAAGAAGCGTTCAAAAAAGGAAGATTTGGAATAATAGATGGGTTCAGCTACTTAATCAAGGGTAAGAAGGGAAAGGCCCATCCCATGGTTGTTGACGAGATAAATCCAGGCGACCTAGACAGCCTTGTTTACTCTCTCCTTAAACACGTTGACGCCTTTAACATGAATGGTAGGGGAATGGTGATGATAGATAGCCTTAACGAGATCATGATCACTTTAGATCCCACCAGGATTATAGAGTTCGTGAAAACGATAAGAGCCAATATAGCCAAACATAGAGGTGTGGTGACGATAGCAACACTACACACTTCAACAGAAGACTTCCTCTCTTACTTACTAAGCATTGAACACTTGGTTGACGGAATAATTGAATTGCAGACGCTTAAAGACAAAAATCTAGGGGAGTTGCAAATACCTTTGAGACAGATGTTAGTGAGAAAGATGAAGGGTGTTCCTCACAGGGCAGTCTGGACTCTTTTCACCATTGATAAGGAAGGCGTAAAACCCGTGATTATTAAAACCTCAAAATAATATATCAAGAGTCTGCGGAGTTGTAAGGTGCCGTACATGCTTTTAAAAGGATTGAAAGTGCTCGACTTAAGCCATACTTTAGCTGGCCCATTCGCAACTATGGTATTAGCGGATTTAGGTGCAGAGGTCATAAAAATAGAGTCCCCCTCAGGAGACGAGACAAGGAGCTGGGCTCCATTCATTGATGGGGAGAGCTCATACTACCTTTCAATCAATCGTGGTAAAAAAAGCGTGGTTGTAAATCTGAAGGACCCCAGAGGCGTGAAAATTATTCACGAGCTCGTCAGAAAGGTTCAAGTAGTTATTGAAAATTTCAGGCCAGGAGTAGCTGAAAAGCTGGGAGTCGATTATGAAACACTTGTGAAAATAAATCCGAACCTAGTTTACGCAAGCATAAAAGGCTTCAATAGAAACAGTATTTACGAGGAGAAACCTGCGTACGACCTTATCATTCAAGCAATGTCCGGTCTTATGACGACTACTGGTGAAGAGGGCTCACCCCCTGTGAGAGTTAGCTTCGCGCTTTTCGATGTTATCACCGGGTTGGTAACTGTTAATTATATTTTAGCAGCCCTCACCAGCAGGGTTAGACCTGTCAGAATTGAAGTACCCATGTATGATACGGCAATATTTTCAATGTGCTATGTTCCAATGATGTATTTAACAACCGGTCGGAAACCCAAGAGAATGGGGCATGCGCATCCTTCAATGGTTCCGTATCAAGCGTTCCAGGACAAAAATGGGAAATGGTTTATTGTGGCAGCCGCGAACGACAGGCTGTGGCAAAATCTCTGTAAAGCTATTGAAAGAGAGGACTTGGCTAGCGATCCAAGGTTCGCCACCAACCCTGAGAGGGTCAAGAATAGGAGCGAGCTGATTAAGATTTTACAAGAGATTTTCCACGGGAATGACCGCGATTTTTGGATAGAAAAATTGGGGAAAGCAGGGGTTCCTGTAGCGCCTGTATACGAGATCGACGAGGTTTTTGAAGATCCGTACGTTAAAAACCAGGGAATAGTCTTCAAGGTAAGACACCATAGGATAGGGGAAATACCTCAGTTATCTTCGCCAGGGTTTGTCAACGGTGTGAGAAATAATAGCCTGGTACCACCGCCAACACTAGGACAGGACACTGTCGAGGTTTTGAAGGAGTTAGGCTACTCGGAATCAGAAATAGAAATACTGAGGAAGGATGGAGTGGTGTATTACCCAAGTGATTGAAAGGTGAAACCCTATGCCGGTTAAAATAGCCCAGGGAATAAAAGGGGTGACAGCCGATCATTACCTGGCCGTAAAAGCAGGGGTTGAAATCCTTGAACAAGGCGGAAACGCTTTCGACGCAGCCATAGCGGTAAGCAGCGTTCTTTCAGTCGTTCAACCCCAAATGGGAGGCCCAGGCGGTGATGGTTTCCTACTGGGATTTCTAGATGAGGAAGTCGTAGCCTACTCTTCATCGGGAAGGTCGCCCTCAGGGTTCAACCCTGAAAAATTTCTCGCCGAAAAACCGGTATCAGGACCGTTGACAGTAACCATACCAGGGCTGGTTTATCTATGGGGCATGATTAATGAAGAATACGGCACACTACCATTATCCACTTTGCTGAGACCCGCGATCAGTCTTGCCTACAACGGCTTTAGAGCAGGCTGGTTCCTGGCTTCATCCGTTAAAACCCGTAGCGGAGCTCTTTCAAACTATAAATGGGCCAAGTATTATAAGGGAATCGCGCACGGTGACTTAGTGGTCAACAAGGATGCTGCTAGAACCCTCAGGATCATAGCTACTAGAGGCTGGGATGAGTTCTATTATGGAAGATTAGCCGAGGAATTTGTTATAGAGCTACAGGAACAGGGAGTCGAGCTGGGTTTGGAAGACTTCATGGAGCATGAAGGGTACAGGGTTACCCCCTTGAGGCTTGAACTTGACGGTAAAACTTTATACGAGCTACCTCCGAATTCTCAAGGCATTACAACCATCAATTTGATAACAGCTCTTTACGAGCTTGGTTTAGACAAGTACGATTTCAACAATCCTCAAAGAATTCTCGAATGGTCCGAGCCCGTTGAAAAATCTTACTTATTCAGAGATAACTTCATAGGGGACCCCGATTACATGGTAATCAATCCCTATGAATACTTCCATTATGATAAAATCAGAAATATCAGGACTATCAACACTGGGGGCTTGGACGATGGCGACACAACTTTCTTCATCATTTCAGATGGAGAAGCCGTTGTAGGCTTCATACAGAGCTTGTTCCACCCGTTCGGCTCCGGACTTATGATGGGCGGTTTTCCAGTGCAGAATAGGGGTATCGGGTTCGCTAAGACTAAAGGCCTGCCCAATAGCCCAGCTCCCAAGAAACTTCCTCTCCACACATTATCAATACTGGGCGTCGACACAGAGAAGGCTAAGTATGTAATAGGATGCGTCGGCGGGGACTATAGACCACAGCTTCATCTAAGGGTTTACGAAAACCTCTTCATCTACAACATGAATCTCGTTGAAGCTCTTGATGCTCCAAGATTCATATACACTCAACCATACAGTAAGCAAATCGTTGAAATCGAGCCCCCGCTACAATCAGCTAGCTCCGATAAGGTTTCATCCATGATAACCCAACCTTACGGAACACACGGGCACGTCCATGTCGCGATTAAGAAAGATGGAGTGGTTATTTTAGGGAACGATCCTAGGAGTGAAGGAGTGAGTATTGCTTTATAAACACAATCACTTTGTTTCATAACGTAAGAGGCGGTTTCTATCTCACCTATTAATGTGCACATTGTCCTGAAATACCTTTTTCAAACACTCATATTTTTGCAACAATATTGCCTTATTATACAGCATTTTATCGTCAAAGACTAGTGATTCAACCAACCATAATGGCTCCTTGATTATCTGGATCAACAATTAAAACATCTCCATTTACAATCCTGGAAACACGGGTTTTCACTTCTTCAGCGTTTTCACCAGGAGGAATTACTCCATATACGGCAGGTCCCCATGAAGATTGCCCAACACCTTTAACGCCAAGCTTTTTCAAAACATCAACGATTATTTGAGAATTCTTGGAGAAAACTCCTCCTTGATACCTGCTGAACATTTTTCCAACAATTAATTGCAACTTCTCTAAGCCCGTCGAAAAACCTTCAATATCTTCCTCTATGAGAGAAGGGATTATCTCAACGAATAAGTGGTATGATGCTTCATGAATCAATGACTCAGGAATGTCTTCATCGGCCGCGAAAACCCTGTTCTCCTCTTCTTCACTCAAGCCTCTTCCCTCGGGTATTACCACGATGAATCTCCAACTCTCTGGGAATCGTAGTCTCAGGTACAGCTTTGTTGAGTCTTTTCCTTTAACTCCTGAGTCAACAATGAATCCTCCGTACTGGAAAGCGTATTTTCCAACGCCGGATACTCTTCCAATACCGAGTATGGACGAGACCTCCTCTATATCGAAGAAAATATTATTAACTGTGAGGAGACCTTTCGCTACTGAGAGGAGTAATTGAGTTGTTGAGCCAAGGCCTACATGTTTTGGAATAGTTTTCCTTATCTCAACCTCCCCTTTCCGCAAACCATATTTCTCTATGAGTGGCCGCAACTTCATCCATACTTCTTCAGACCTTGGTCCTCTGAAAGACAATTCTCTGTTCTTTCTAACAACAATTTCAACTCTAGGACGGTTAACCGCTAGTCCAGCTCCCAGGTAAAGCCTAAGATCTTTTCTAAAAGGATTTATTATTCCAAAATGCAAACGTGCAGGTGAGGATATAATTATTTCCTCAACCAATCGGAAACCATCTCCTTCAACCTATTTGCAAGCCATATCTCAGCTTGACCCATACATGTTTTCGCAACTATTTCATATGAGTAATCAAAAGACTTCTTAAAACTGTTCAGGAGGTCTCCCGTCCCTGGCAAGATTGAAACATCCCGTATCTTTGACGCGTATATTATCATTTCTATGAGGAACGTCCTGCATCTCGAATACGGCTCAATACTAGTGTAGAAGCTTGGATTATCTATAATTTTTTCGATATCATACTCAAAAAGAACCACTCTTTCCTGTTGCGAAACCTTTTTCTTCCTCATTATCACGTATCCATAAGCTTTCAGCAATACGGGCAAACCTTCAATGAATCCTACTTCTTCCTTGGGAATGCCACCTGTTTCCTCCTTGAATGTTGATAGAAAGTAGAGAAAGGGGTCATCTGTAATGTTCAGCACTACTTCAGAATTCATGGCCAGCAGTGAGGATGTTTTCGCAGAACTATACACCCTCAACTTTACAACGTTGTTGACGACTCGAAAACCCAGCGGGGTGAAATATGGCTTTTCATCAGCCATAGCGCTGATGATTGCCTCATACCAGATGTTCTCCCTGATTTTCAAGAACCCCACCATGAAATGTTCAAGGGCTGGGTCTTAAACCCCACTTCTCTAAGCCTTAAATAGTTCTTACCGAGCCCGGTTTCTTTGAAACCGGGGATTAAAATATAGTCTAAAGCGCTTCCTGAAGCTTTGTCAACTTTCACCTGGCTGATGAGCTTGCTGAATACCCCACCCGACAAGCCATCCCCGACTAGGGCGTATCCTTGCGCTGTCTCCTTGACTCTCACTGCATTGGGTAATCCTTTCATCGACCTTACCTCACTAATGTCTTTCAATCTTTTCTCTAATTGGGTTCTCAACTCCGGTATTCTCGAGACTCTTCCCGAAAGCAGGATTAGCTCAGGGTTCTTGACGCTGTAGCTTACTTGGTGGACAGCTTTTACAACGCCTTCGAGAAAGGCTTCAAGACACTCCCTACTCCTCCAGTCGGTGCCAGATTTTTCGACCAAATCCTCGGGTGTTAATGCATCTGTTAAGGGTCCACAGCCTGTTGTGAAAACATACTTTTTGTCGAGTTTTCCAATTGATTGAGCAACTTCCAAGTCTAAAGCCCCTGCAGTTAGGAAACCTGGTCCAGGCATAAGGGAGCCTCCAATACCGTCAACTATTAAGCCTTTTTCCACCCCGATAACTGCATTGTACCCGAATCCGAGCTCGACATGTATGTAGCTCACGTCCTGGTATTCAACTCCTAAAGTTTCTGCTACTTCGTGAATACCTAGAACTGTTACGGCTAGCTTGTCGGCAGTACCCATATCTATTTTGTTAAGCTTGCGATGTAAAGGGATCGTGGGAAGGTTTATGACGCCCGGTATTAGAAGCTTCCTGGCTTTGAGCCCGTATAATTTCTCAACAAGCCTCACCATTGCATAATATATGTTGGCACCTGGAATTCCTTTTTCTATGCTTTCCAATATTTCTTCACGCGTCGTGGCTAATATGAACGTGTAATACCAATCCTCTAACAGTTCTCGCGGAACTACCTCTAAATCCATTGGCTCTACTCCGTAACCTGAAGGAACAACTATTACATCGAAAGGTTTGAGCTCGAGCATTTTCTCAAGAACGACTTCCGGATTGGAAGCAACATCCTTAGTCTCAATAGATGCTTCTCCGGCGATTTCACCTTCCTCGAGAATGCAGAGATCCATGGTTTTGGTGCCAGGATCAATCCCTAGGATCCTCATAAGCCTTCACTTATTCAGGGACCTGTTACTTACACCGTATACACCTATTTTTCCCTGGGGTTTAAACAATGGCACGGCCCATNCGCCTTGGTGAACCCATGCGTACATGGTTACCCCTGAGAAATAGTTGCTTAAAGCCATGGCTACCCAAATCCCTATTGTAGTCCACCCAAGCTGGTTTGATAAAAAGTATCCAAGCGCCAGCCTTATTCCCCACAGCCTTATAACGCCAATAATCGTCGGAACCAAGGTTTTCCCAGAACCTCTGCCCACTGACATACCGATGAAAAACAGNGTGAAAAACGGCAGACTAGGGAGGAACAGGGAGACAAACTTTTCAGTTTCACCGTAAACCAATGGATTACTGGTGAAGATGTTAATGAAAAATCCTCTGAATAAGTACACTATTATGGACGCCATTCCAGTGGAGATGGCGATATACAGTGAGGATAGCCTCGCTATCTTCTTAGCACGCTCCAACAGTCCAGCTCCCAAAGCCTGCCCTATCATAACCGCTACACTGCTCGTAAACCCCCATAGAAAAGCGTCTGCAAGATCCATCAATAAGAAGCCTATGGCAGCCGCTGTTGCAGCGTACTCGCCATATTGATTGATCAGCGCGTTTTGAAACATGAACGCGAGAGAGTTAGACGACATCATGAGTGTTACGGGGGCACCTATTTTAAAGCTCGTGAATACCCATTCCTTCTCCAAACGCCTCGTCACCCTTGGAGTTAGGTAAGGATATTTTTTATTCAGAAACACCATGAGAGCAACAAGTCCTGCCATCCTTGCCAGTACAGTGGCTGTTGCCGCTCCGACTGCACCCATTGGAGGAATAACATAGGTTCCGTTAATCCTTAATCCTATTATGAAAGGCGGGTCTAGGATAAAGTTCGACACTGCTGCGATAAGGTTTACATAAGCAGGGGTCCTCGTATCCCCTATGGACTGAAGGATCGTTGAATATGTGAGGGTTAAAGCCGAAAACACGATGTCAATAGCGATAACCCCAGAATACCCGAGCACATCCTCATACAGTGCAGGAGGCGTTTGAACAATATATCTGAAAACGAATGGTCTAAGATTGAAATATACTACTGCAAGTGCTACGTTAAGCGACAAAGACACCGTTACGAATTGTGAAACCGTCTTATGGGCTTCCTCATATCTTTTCCCACCTATCAGTTGGCTGATGATTGCGAGATTCGCGGTCATTAATCCATGTATAATGGCATTGAGGAACATGAATGTCGGCCACACCTGTCTTGGAACAGCCAGGGCTATCTCGCTGTACCTGCTAAGCCAGAACGAATCAACAAGATTGTATGATATGTTCACCAGTTGAACCAGCATTAATGGTAAGCCAAGCCAGAGAAGCGTTTTACCGATAGGGCCGTTTATAATATTCTCCCTGTATTTACCAAGAGACTCCATTAAGAACCCTCTTAAAACTGTTTAATTACCTCTAAAAGCTCGCGCATATCTCTTATTATTGCAGTCCGTAAAGGTGTAACCATTATTGAATCTTTAAAATCCCGCCGGATTAAAACAGCGTTGAAACCGGAGGAAAGAGCACCTCCAACATCTTCAACAACATTATCTCCTATATGGATTATTCTTTCAGGCTCGCATCCCACGATCTCCGCGTATTTTAAAAACGCTTCCCTATCAGGTTTTGAAAACCCTACCTGATCCGAGAAAACGTATGTAGAGAAATATTTGGATAAACCAGTCCTGTCTAGGAGTGAAACAGTGAGCCGGCTAGGCCAGAAAAGAACATTACCGAGAATACCTATCTTCAACCCTAGATGACTCAATACATCGAGAGTTGGAATCACGTCTTGATAAACCGCATCATTCACTCTTGTTTTTGAGAAGGCTTCCTCTATTACATCGTTGAGGGTGGCTACATCTATTCCTAACATCTCGGACATTATCTCTCTAGACTTATCTAAGAGTTCCACAGGGGTTATCCCGGGGTTTTTTCTCCTCAATACCTTGGATCTTTCATAAGCGTCTAATACTTTAACTCTGTAAAGGTTCTCATCCTTTCCTTCCTTCTCCGCGACCACCTGGGCAATCCTGCCCAGCATATAGTCAAGGTCTATTAGAGTTCCCCAAACATCGAACGATATGCTACAGTATTTTTCACTTGTGTAGGCCTTCAAACCTGTCAACCTCCTCGACAAGGTGTTCAATCATGTTTAACAATATGTTCAAGCCTAGTTCAACAGCCTCGGGAGAGCCTGGGAGACAGACTGCTATTTTACCATCGTGAAGTATGAAGAGCTCGCTCCTAGTTAAAACACCTCTGTATCCTTTTGCTTCAAAAGACTTGGCCCTGAAAAGCTCCCCGAAGCCTGGTAAGTGCCTCCATGCAACCTGGGATATGACGTCCACGGTGATATCGCGTGGACCTGGCCCGGTTCCCCCGATGAAAATTAATACTCTAGAATTAGCACTTCTTAAAACCCTAAGGATCTCTCGATGCGAGTTGGGTATGACTGTAAACCTTTCTACTTTGAATCCCTTCTCCTCCACAATTCTTTTAGCTAATGAGCCACTTGCATCCTCAGCTAATCCTTCGTAAACCCTGTCGCTAACCACTACGATGTTTACCGGGACAGTCATTCCTAGTCAGCTCTTATTAAGCGTTATTTAACAGTGAGATTATAAATAATAAAATATGGGAATCCGATGCTAGTAATAACCGTTAACGACAAGAATGTTGAGATAAATCCTGCAAGATTCGACGATGTTTGTGAGGCTGTTTGGATACTTACAAGCCTGATACCTGTTGGAAAAGTATCCTCCTACGGCGAGATAGGTAGGATGTTGAGGGTTCATCCAAGACTTGTCGCCAACTGCTTATCAAGGAATAGGTATCCTCTGATAATTCCCTGTCACAGAGTGGTATACAAGGATGGAAGGCTTGGAGGATATTCGGACGGCGGGGCCATGGTTAAAGCCAGATTATTGCAGGTCGAGGGAGCGTTAAGAGGCGATGAGAATAGAGTGCCTGTGGACGCGTTTATCAGGCTGGATGAATTCTTCAAATCAAAGCGCTAGGATTTCCTGTAGACTCTTGAGGGGCTTTCTTCAACAGCTTTCAAAACCTCATCGGCAAGGCTTGTCCTCATTAAGAACTGGCACAAGTCGCAAGCATATGGTCCCCTATATTTTTTCGAAGACATTTCCAGGGCAAGTTTATCCAGATATCTTCTAAAATCCTCAAAACCCAGGATGGCTTCAAAATACTTGCTTTTTCTACGACCTGTCACCGCGTAATTGACAAGAGACTGCTTCAATCCAAGAATCTTAGCCACGTCTAACTGGCTTAAATTATGTTCTAAAACAAGTTTTCTGCTAAGATACATTCTCACGGCTGGAAGTATCTTCCTATTGTATACTTCGCAAAAAGACTTCAAAAACCTCCACCAGTTTTTCTAACCATTAACAAAGTTAATAAACATTGTTATTGGAGAACATCCGAATTGTTAAAATCATGCAATTACACGTATTGACCAATACTTTTTAATTCTAAAGAAATTGATCTAATTAAGGGTGGTTAATATTTGCCGGAGCAGAAAGAGTTTAGAAAAGAGTTTGAAAAACTATTGATTCTGCCGCTATCAAAGGAAGATGTTGAGAAAGCCTTATTGGACTTGGAGGCGTTATTCAATTTTTACAAGATATTTAAAACCTCCGGGAGCGGTAGCAACGTTGAGGTTCAATGGATTTACAAACCCTCAGTAATTTCCAGCAAAAAACTTGTATTAAAAACGAGTGCTAGAAAAATCCGAGACGACACAATACTTATTGAAGGTTCTTCCGATGACCTGGATTTCACGATTAACTGTAAAATTCTTCAAGTATTTTACGCAGTCCACGCTAATATTAAGGCAGAGTGTAGAGGAGCTTCCAGAGATATTTGCGACAAATTCCTCGTACCGATCATGAATGAGCTCAGAGAGTATATCGTTAAGTTCTCTAGAGAAAAGCCCATAGAAGAAAAGCCGGCTCCCTCGGCAGAAAAGCCAAAGCCTGCTATGCCTCCCCTCGCTGAGGCTGCCCNTCCTAAACCGCCCAGCACACCAGTCCTGGTTGCTACAGAGGAGAAAATCGATATCCAAAAACTTTACGACGAATTAACCCTTGCAATAGCAATCATGAAGGCTGAGTTGATAACTACAATCACGCTGAAGCCTATATGGAGCATCCACAGCATTAATGAAATAATAGATTCTAATGCGAAGAAAATACAGGAGTACAAACTCTCAATCCTAACTTTGAAAACGCTTGACGGAAAAGCCGAGGTTTTCCTATTCATAAAACCACCTGGGATACCTGTAGGTTTTAAGGGAAGAATCGAAGGAGTCGAGTATAGGGGAAGCGGGAGAGATTTCGAGAAAATCACCGTTCTCCTTTACGATGCAGAAATGCAAGCCAGGCTCTGGGGGTTAAAGGAACTACCATAAATTTTTACAAAACGCCAATAAAAATACTTAACAGGTCGCTGAAATCAGTTTTATATTGTCAATTCTTGCATTTTACATTAAAGGAGGTACTTATGCTGAAAAAAGCTGAGGATTCCATAGGTTTGAGAGTGGCTCACGATTATTCCGCAGTAACGCCTGAGTTTAAAGGAGCAATATTAAGGAAGGGTGAAGTTATCAAACCAGAACATGTTGAACTCCTGAAGCAACACGGTCACTACTACGTCTTCGTCGAGGAGACAGAAGAGGATTGGTTATGGGAGGATGAAGCAGTGGTTGAATTAGGAAAAGCGATTGTTAATGAAAACATTGAAGTTGCCCCGAAAAGCGAGGGAAAGGCTTTTCTAATATCCAGAAGTAAAGGCTTGCTAAGAATCAATCGTTCAGGATTGGTAAGGGTCAACACGACCGGCATATTTCTACTGATAACTTTGAAAACAGGAACTTTCGTTAGTGAAAACAGCTTAATAGGCATTGTTGACATGGTTCCATTGAAAATAAGCCGGAAAGAGTTTAACAACCTATTGGAAGAATTAAGAAGCGAGACTCCTATAGTCTCCGTTAACCCAGCGAAACCCAAGAAAGCGGGTATAATTGTTACAGGTAACGAAATAGTTGATGGGTTGAAGAATGATCTCGCAGGACCCTTAATCGAAGAGAAGCTTAAAAGCTTCAACTGTCCAGTTGTATTCTACGCTCAGTCCGGTGATGATGAGGATGAGATAGCACGTAAAATCCTAGAAGCAGTTGAAATCGCCGATATAGTGGTCGTCTCAGGCGGCATGAGCGTCGACCCTACAGACAAAACACCAATAGCGATCAGCAAGATAGCTGATAAAGTTGTTTTCTACGGAATACCCATAAAGCCAACAACCATGTCCATGCTTGCATATAAAAAAGATAAGGCGATTTTAGGTGTTTCTAGCGGGATCATTCACTTCCCAGAATACAATGTGCTCGACGTTATTCTCCCATGGGTATTGTCTGACACCGAGCCCTCAACAGAATACATTGCAGAACTAGGTGAGGGGAGGAATTTCTAACTACTTCCTGAAGAAGATGAAGCTTTAAGAGTGGAAGCTCTTGACCCACCGCGCTTATCTGATTTTAAGCCTGGTTGGCCTGATCCTCATAGCATCCTTCTCAATATATCGTTCGTTAACCACAGTGATGTCTCAGGAGATAATGTTTCTACTTCCTCCAGCTCTCTACAAACCTCTGCAACCTTCTATAGACTACTTCAACTCTAACTCCTCGACATACAAGATCGCTGTTTATGTTCAAGCCACAGGCTCGCTTATAACTAGGATTAAGCTTTCAGGAGAAGGAGACGTTTTCGGCGCTGCCGATTCCGAGTACATGCAAAACATGCTGGAAGAAGGGCTGGTTTATGGTGATAAGGTATTTGTTATTTCCTACTCCATACCCGCGCTCATAGTTCCTAAAGACAACCCGCATAATATCACCTGTCTTGAAGACTTGCTTTCAAAAAATGTGAAGATCGCAATAGCGAATCCCGACGTAGCTCCCTCAGGGAGAATGGCAGTAAACCTATTGAAATATAATGGAGTTTACGAGACTCTCAAGGATCGCTTAGTTATTCTCGCCGATATAGGGGAGCTTGCAAGACAGGTTTCCCTCGGCTTGGTGGATGTCGCCATAACCTATCACTTCGTTCACTACTGGTATGTTAACGAAACCGACATAGTTTGGCTAGACCCTAATGAAATTCCGGGAATCGATTGTCAATTAATCGGTGTTTTGACAACCAGTAAAAATCCAGAGTTAGCTGAAAATATCTTGAAAACTGTTCTGGATCATGCTAGTAAGAGCGGTGGATTAAGCAAACTAGGTTACTACCCAACATTTAATGATCTGAGGAAAATTACTCCGTACGACGAATTTACCTGGCAAGTTCCCTATATTTGCCACCTAGGTGGGACTCATGGGTGAGTTAACCCCTCTAACCATAGTCGCAGGATTCATCATACTTTTCGAATTAATTATTTTGGGAACAGTGTTCTACTTAGCTTTCTCAACTCCTTTACCCATTACCGAACTACTACAGGAGATAAAAGAGTCTGCGATACTCTCTGTTGAAACATCCTTAATAACCACTACGATAGTGTTAATGATCAGCATTCCCATCGCCTACTGGTTTTCCCGGCAGGATTTAAAGGGCAAGCAAGCCTTAAGGGCATTGCTAGGCATTCCATACATTCTTTCCCCATCAGCCAGCGGTTTAATCCTGCTAATATTTTTCGTGAGAAATCCTTTTGGAAAAATCCTGAACGAGTCTCTGGGAATTGTAAATGATTTCAACGGGATTGTTCTCGCTCAGTGCTTTCTCGCCTTCCCTATTGCACTAATATATTTCACCGCCCTTTTCAAAACAATACCACAATCCCTTGAGGAAGTGGCAAGAACCTTGGGTTATGGAAGGGTGGAAGCATTATACAGGATTTTCCTCCCATCCTTGAAGCCCCAAGTAGTATCCGGAGCCCTACTCGTTTTTGCACGCGCGTTCGGGGATTTCGGAGCCTCGCTAATCCTTGGAGGCGGAATCAGGGGGCGAACCGTCACTCTTCCAATAGCGTTGTATTTTGTTAATCAATACGGAGACATTATCCTTGTAGCCTATGCCTTATCAAGCTATGTGCTTTTGGCCTACCTAATTTTATTTTTAACCAGCATATTGGAGAGGTGAGCATTCGTGCTTACCGTGGAGGGAATAACAGTAGGCTTCAACAATGTTCCAATCATCGAGGACATCTCTTTCCAGGTGAAGAAAGGGGAAACCGCAGTTTTAATGGGTCCAAACGCATCTGGGAAGACAACACTTATTAAAGCTATCGCGGGATTGGTAACACCGCTTAAAGGTAGGATTATCATTGATGGTAACATTGTTTTCGAGGCCAATGGTAACAGCGGGCGGGTAATTCTCAACACACCTCCACATTTGAGAGGAATAGGTTACGTCCCGTCAGATTACGCCCTCTTTAACCACTTGACGGTGAGGGAAAACGTGATGTTAGGGCTTGCTAAGAAATCCATCAGCAGTCAAGAGAAAGAAGAGAAGGTGAAAAGTGTTTTAGAATTTATGGGTCTGGAAAAGTATTCTAACATGAAGCCACATGCGCTGAGCAGTGGGCTTAAGCAAAAAGTCGCAATCGCGAGAGCTATTGTAGCTGAGCCGAAACTCCTATTGCTCGATGAACCCTTCTCCTCTATAGACCCAGCAAGTAAGCCGGCCCTCCGTTACGAATTGAAAAAACTTCTAAACTCGTATAAAATCACAACAATTATGGCAACCCACGATGTTGAAGACGCGTTCTGGTTTCAAGGTAGAGTGCTTGTACTAACCGGTAAAAGACTCACCTATGATTCCCCTCTCCTCTCCATTGATACTTTAAACGACGAGTATTTGGCAAAATCTCTAGGGTTCAACGTACTGGAGGGAAGAATTGTCCAAAATGTTGCACCTGGAAAATACTATGTGGAAATAGGTAGTACAATGGTTTTAGCAAGAACAAGTAGTATTAGGAAAGAACTAACCAATGGAAGCCTGGTGAACATTATTTTCCCTTCAACCGGTCTAAAGTTAATCCCGGGATGCGAAGGAAATAGTAGGGTAAATTCCTTGAATGCTTCTCTTTTAGATGTGATTGAAAGACTTGATCATGTAACACTTATGTTAGAAGTTGATCCATTCAAGATAAAGGTAGATCTACCACGGGGGGAATGGGAAAACATACGCAGTGAGGTTTTCAAAACCTGTCTCACGCTTCTTCTACCCGAGAACAAGGTTTCAATAATAGAAAAATACGAGCCTAATGGTGAAGGAAATGCTTAAAGATAGTTTTGGAAGAATAGTGGATAGCTTCAGAGTAGTAGTCACGTCGAGATGTAATTACAACTGCATATTTTGCCACAGAGAAGGCTTGACTGGTTTAAAAAGGATGGAGGTGTTAACCCCTGAGGACTACGGGTTTCTTGCCTACGTGTCATCTAAGCTTGGAATCTCTTATTTCAAGATAACAGGGGGCGAGCCGCTAGTTAGGAAAGATGTCCCAGCTATAGTTAAAGGAATCCGAGAGTATTCTAAAGAGGTTTCCTTAACCACAAACGGGTATCTTTTGAAAAAACTAGCGGGTGAGCTTGCTAACGCTGGGCTGGACAGAGTTAATGTTAGCCTTCACTCGTTCGACGATGAAACCTATCAAGCCATTACACGCGCAAAGGTTAACGTCAAGCCAATCCTCGAAGGAATTGAGAAGGCCTTAGAAAACGGTATCAGGGTTAAGATAAACTTTCTGGCGATGAAAATAAATCTTGGGGAATTTGATAAAATACTCGAATACGCCTCATCTAAAGGGGTTGATGTTAACGTTATCGAGCTTATCCCTCTAGGAACCCCTCACAATGTTTATCTAGAGGAGAGAACAAGCCTTGACCCTATTGTTGAAAAACTATCAAGAATTTCCTCCAACATGGTTATCTCTAGCTTCCAAAATAGGCCCGTTTACACATTACCCTCAGGGATAAAAGTCACTGTGATAAAGGGTTATGGAAACCCGGAGTTATGTGCAAGGTGCTCAAGGCTGAGGCTAACCCCGGAAGGATGGATTAAGACCTGCATTTTCTTGGAAGAACCTTTTGTTGATATAAGCAAGGAGTTAAAGAATAAAGATGAGTATGGAGTTATTGAGAAAATAAGGAAAGCAGTTTCAATTAGAAAACCCTATTTCACGAGGAGTCAGCTATGAGTGTTCACATGGTTGATATTTCGGGAAAGCCTGATTCCCATCGTGAGGCGATAGCAACCGGTTTCATCAAGCTGAAGAAATCGACTATTCAACTAATAAGAGAAGGAATGGTTGAAAAAGGAAATGTTCTAGACACTTCATCTATTGCAGCAATCCTTGGAGTTAAGAAAACGGTGGAATTACTCCCCTTGACACATAACATACCTATATCTAATGTTAAAGTGGACTTTGTTATTGAGGAGGAAGGGGTTCGGGTTTACGTATACGTTAAAACAACCGCTAAGACCAGGTGTTGAAATGGAGGCTTTGACGGGGGTGGCGGCAGCATTGCTCAACATATGGGATATGGTGAAAAAATATGAGAAGGATGAAAACGGTCAGTATCCTGAAACAGTGATCTCTGATATTAGAGTGGTTTCTAAAATCAAGAAGCCTTTAGGGTGATCGCGTGAGGATTAAAGTAAAGGCGTACTCGGTTTTTAGCGAGAAAGTTGGAGAAAGGGTTGTTGAAGTGGATAACGGTTTAACCGTTAGAGACTTAGTTGAAATTCTACTCGGCGGATTAGAGTATAGGGGTGTTTCCCCGCTGGTTTTCGTCAACAAGGAAAAATCAGACCTAAACAGGATCTTGAAAGATGGAGACGAAGTGATTCTAACCCCTCCTTTCTCAGGTGGCTAGAATGGTTTATGTGAGCGTGAAAGTCTTAAATAAAGAGGAAAATATTTCGCTGGACTCAATAATAAGTGAACTCGCCAATGCTGACCCAGACCATTACGTAGGTGGCATAGGATTATTCATAGGGCTAGTTAAAGGGAAGGTTAATGGTTCAACAGTGCTTTCACTGGAATACTCCTCCATCAAGGACTTGGCTGAAAAGGCGATGAGTCAGATAGCTTATGAAATTTCCGAGAAATATGACCTCAAAGGAGTGTTAATATACCACCGAGTAGGAGACCTGAAACCTGGAGAGACCACTCTGGTAATCGCTGTTGCCGGTAAGAGCCGTGTTAGCGTGATGCCAGCTCTCGCGGAAACATTGGAGAGGGTTAAAAAAGAGGTCCCGGTTTTTAAGCTAGAGCACAGGTCTGATGGGGACTACTGGATCATAGGGGATTCAACCCGGATACCTAGGAAAACAGGTTAGCCGAAAACCGCGATCTCCTTAATAACATCTCCTCTAACGAATCTCTCATAGTTCAAGTTTTCAAACTCCTTCACAACAGGTTTTCCGCCAGTGATATATTCTGCGAGTGCTTCAGCTACAGCAGGGGCCATCATAAATCCGTGTCCGCTGAAGCCTGCCGCAACGTATAATCCCTCAACCTCCTTGATGGGGCCTATTATCGGATGGTGATCAGGAGTCATATCGTAAAAGCCTGTCCAGTATCTTAATATGTAAACCTCCTTCAACCAGGGGAAGTAATCAGTCCAAACCCTAGCCGCCTTCCTTAGAAATTCAATCTTGTTTGAAGCTTCAACATCGTATTGTTCGGGGATGTCTGCGCCAATATAGAAGTTGCCGTGGAGAAGTTGGAGGATGTACGAAGATGTTGACCAATCAATTATCAACGGCTTGATGAACGGCTTAAATGTTTCAGTAACCATTACATGTTTGGGTAAATCCCTGATGGGGAGGTCAATACCTATTGTTTTCAAAAGTTTTCTCGACTCACCGCCCGCTGCCACAAGAACCTGGTCCGCATTTATGACTCCTTTATCAGTGTGAACTCCTTTAACAGTATTGTCCTCCACTATCAATTTATTGGCTTGGGTACGGGAAAGTATTGAAACGCCTTGTTTTCTCAGATCCCTTAACGGATTCAACACTGCTTCAAAGCAGTCGGCCTTCCCGGCCAAGGGATCGTGAACTGCCGCTATGATCTTTTCCGTCCTCATAGTTGGTACAAGCTCTTGAACTTCGCTCGGCCCTATCACTCTTGTTGGAACTCCTCTCGAGTTTTGAAATTCCACAACTTTCTTGAAAAACTCCACATCCTGCTCCCTGGTGAGAACCCATAAGTAGCCGTCACGCGAGTATTTTATCCCATACTTTGATGAAAGAATTGGCCAAAGCTCTATAGCCCTTTTCATTACTTCTACGTGCTCCCTACTCGTGAAGCTTGCCCTAATACCTGTTGCACACCTAAAACTCCCGCCTGAGCCCGGGTAATTTTTCTCGACTACAACTATGTTGCTTATCCCTTTCTCGAGCAATGCCGCCGTTGTTAGAACGCCTATGACTCCTGCGCCAATTACGACTACTTCAGCTTTCACGACCACCACCTGCGAAGTTTTTCAGCTTAACCGGGTGGATAGGGGGTCGGTTGCTTGGTAAAAAGACTTCTTCAAAAGATTTGCCTGTTTTCTGCATTAGAATTCTAGCAATCATTAGCAAACAAGTTGTGCCCTGGCACGGACCCATGCCCACTCTCAGCCTCCTCTTCAATAGCTCCAGGTTGTCAAAACCCTCGTCGATAGCCTCCAGGATTTGGCTAAGAGTTACGTTTTCACATCTACATACGACTATTTTTCTAGGGTCCTGCTGGCTCATCTACACCCCCTCAACCTTGATTGCTCTAACATCAAACCATAGGTCTTTTTCAACCTCAACAGTAACAACCCATGTTTTCTCATACTCCCATGTCTTCACCACAATTCCTTCGCCCACAACTTTTCCTTCTCTATTAAGCAACTTGACCCTAGCCCCTTTTGAAGGCCTAGGAAGGAGTTCATAAGGAAGGGTTATGTAGGCTTTATCGCTTTTACTAATATCTATGACGAATATAGCGAGTCCTGGACACTTGGCGACGCAAACTCCGCATCCTATGCATTTATTCTCGTCCAGCCTAGGCAAATCGTAGACTTTATCCATGCTTATCGCTTTAAACGGGCATGCGGATACGCAAATATTACATGGAATTTGCTCCGGACACTCCAGAAGCGCCACAGGTCCTTTCCTCAACCTTTCCTCCGTGGGCATTAAACCTGCCTTCACCATGTCCTGAAGAGTTAAAACCCCTGTTTCTTTAAACCCCATACTCACCTACCTCCTCAACCTCTCCATCTCTTCTTCACTCACCGTAACCTTGAGTTTAGCATCCCTAGATCGCTGAACCACAGGTGACTGCCTGTACTCGTTCCACAAGTAGTCGAGTATTCTCCCTCTTTTCTCAATCGCGTCAGCGAACCCTTCGCGCTCTAAAATAGTGTAAGCAGCTATTTCGCCCTCTATAAAAGCCGTGGTAGCTTCCTCTATTCCGGATAAGTCGCCAGCGACGAAAACATTTCTAAAGCTTGTCTCCATGTGTTTCGTCCTCAACGGAATCAAACCTCCTGCTTCGGGCAAGTATTTCATCAGCACTCCCATTTGGCTTAACAGGGAATAGTTTGGCTGTAAGCCTACCGCTAGAAGGACTAGGTCAACATTGAATTCCTTCTCCGTTCCCGGCACTGGTTTGAAATCCCTATCCACCTGGCTGATCACCGCTTTCTCAACCCTATCTTTTCCCTCAGCCCTCACGATAGTGTGTCCCGTGTATATCGGCACTCCATGCCTTCTAACCTTAGCCGCGTGGACAAACCAGCCCCCTATCTCCCTTAACACTTCAGCAATACCGTGTACCCTAACCCCTGCCTGCAATAACTGGTAAGCAACTATTAGTCCAACGTTTCCACTGCCGATTACTAAGGCGTCCTCGCCTGGTTTAACACCATATTCATTCATAAGTGTTTGCGCACCGCCTGCGCCCATTATCCCAGGTAGATCATTGTTCTCAAAAAGCAGGCTTCTCTCCGACGCGCCTGAAGCAACTATAACATACCTAGCCTTTACTATCAGATTGACACTTCGTTCGCCAATTTTTTCAGCGCCGAAAAACCCTTCTTTAAAATACCCGTATACAAAAGTCCTTGTCGAAATCTCAACATTAGGGTTTTTGCTGAGATTTGAGATCAACTTTTCCGCAATTTTAAAGCCGCGGACACCGCCATAGTAGGTTGTGTCGCCAAAAAACTTGTGCGTCTGCTTAACCAGCTGACCCCCAGCCCTAAAGTGATCAGTAGTCACGAGAACCCGTAGTCCGCGGGCCCCCAGCACTTCAGCAGCTTTCAATCCCGCAGGGCCCGCTCCCACGATTAAGACATCAACCTCTTTAACTTCCTCAACTACTCTCTCATTCTCCCCGGAGGCCAATGGTATGTCTGGTATGCCATTCTGTGATTCAACAACCAATCCGTCTCTAACAGGCTCGATACAGATTCTCGTATTTGGAATACCGTTAACCCTTGATAAGCAGCTTGAGCATCTACCAATCATGCAGAAAGCTCCTCTAAGCCTATCTCCCTGGGGGCTTGTCGCAAAAACACGGAAGCCGGCCGCGTATAAACCTGCGAGAACGCTCTCCCCCTCATATGCTTCAACTATTTTACCATTATATGTGAAGGAAACTTTTCTTCCGCGCCTGAAGTCTATTATCGGATGCTCAATAATCCTATAATCCCTCATCACTACCAGCCTAGCCCAGCGCCGAGCATTAAAAACTATCTGTACAAGTATATAATTTTTATTTAAGTATAAAATTCCTTTATTTTATAACNATGTTATAAGTACAAGCCTGAGGGATTGAAATGGAGGCTTTTATCACTTTAATCCACGGCGCTGGGGGGAGGGAATCGCACGACTTAATAGAATCGCTGATAGTGAAGAAAGTTCCACCACTCCTTAGACATGCTCTCGAGGGCCATGGGCTAGACGTTTTAGATCGACGGCTCTTTTATCAAGGTTGGAGAGAGCTTCATTGTTTTCTCGAGCGACTCCTACACCGTTAAACCCGTGTTTTACCCTGGAGGAAACATTGGTGAGCTAGCTGCCTCAGGGGTTTTAAACGATCTGGTCATGATGGGGGCTAGACCGGTTGCATTTCTCGATAACATCATCGTGGAGGAAGGGTTTCCGCTCAAGGAGTTGGAGCTGATCATAGAATCTCTAGTCAAAGTTCTGAAGGAAAACAACGTTTCTCTCATTGGCGGAGACTTTAAAGTAATGCCTAAAGGGTCGCTGGACAAGATTGTTATTTCGGGTTTTGGAATAGGGGTTTCACAGGGAACCCCGATCATTGACCGGGTTCAGCCAGGTGACGTAATAATCGTTACAAATAATATTGCTGAGCATGGAGCAGCCATAATGGCTTCACAGCTTGGAATGGATGCCGAAAACCTCTCGTTACGAAGCGATTCAAAACCACTCGTCAAAACTGTTCTTCCAGTTATTGAGAGGTTCAGGAATCATATTCACGCAGCCAGAGACCCGACCAGGGGAGGCCTTTCCTCAATACTTAACGAGTGGGTTAAGGATAGGGAGGTTTCGATAATAATAGATGAGTCGAAGATTCCCATCCGTGAGGATGTTAAAACCTTCCTTGAAATGCTAGGAATCGATCCATTGACAGTCGCGTCCGAAGGGGTTGCCGTGTTGAGCGTAAGCCGTGATGTAAGCAGTGATGTCACGGTTGCGTTAAAATCTATGGGGGAGAATCCTCAAATAATAGGTGAAGTCGTTATACCGGAAGAGCCAGCGCAGAAGGGCAGGGTTTTAGGTCTCACAGAAGTAGGCGGTAAGAGAGTAATAAAAGGGGAAGCGTTAAACCTTCCGAGGATTTGTTAGGTGGTATTGATGTGTCTCGGCGTGCCAGGAGAGGTATTAAGCGTGGATAAGAACTCCACACCCCCGATTGCCAGGGTTAAGATAGGAGGTGTTGTGAAAGAAACCCTGCTAGCCGTTGACGAGGAGGTGGTGCCGGGAGACTTCGTAATTGTTCACGCAGGCGTGGTGATAAGTAAAGTAAGCAAGGAGGAGTTTGAAGAACTCGTCAGGCTTCTTGAAACAGTTTCGGGATTAGGTGGAAAAATGGAGTTGTGAGGATTCCTGCTTGATAGCCGCAATAATAATTGTAACCGGCATAGTTCAGGGAGTAGGGTTCAGACCATTCATAGATAGAACAATGCGGAAGCTGGGATTAAAAGGTTATGTCAAAAATGTAGGCGGGTCAGAAGTAGAAGTGTTTATCGAGGGTGATGAGGAAGCCATATATGAGTTCCTCTTCACTCTTTACACGGAGAAGCCTCCGCCAGCGGAAATAGAGGAGGTGTTTCTAGAGCTAACTCAACCACTCGGTTTCAAAACATCCCAAATAGAAAAAAGCGGTACAGTCAAGATTACTGGCTCCATGATCCCACCGGATTTCGCAGTGTGCAAGGATTGTTTGATGGAGATCCTCGACCCCTCCAACCCTAGATACATGTACCCATTCAACTCCTGCGCTTGGTGTGGACCAAGGTTTTCAATGATGTATAATGTTCCATATGATCGAGAAAACACTAGCATGAAAGCATTCCCTCTCTGCGAATCATGCTTAAAAGAATACACAGATCACGAGAATATTCGAAGATATCATGCGCAGGGAATAAGCTGTCCACGCGATGGGCCAAGTCTAGTTCTCTTAGACAGCGAATTCAAACCAATGAATACTGATGACCCCTTGAGAGAAGCCGCCAGGCTTGTAGACGAAGGGTACATTTTAGCCTTGAAAGGTATTGGGGGATATCATATCGCCGCCTTAGCGACAAGTGACGATGTGGTTTTAAAGCTGAGGAGAAGGAAAAATAGGCCTTCGAAACCTTTCGCAATAATGGGTCTCGACACCTCAATCCTTAAACTCCTCGTGGAAATGTCTGAAAGCGATGAAAGATTGCTCACGTCTCCTCAAGCTCCAATACTCCTACTTCCGAAGCGCGAGGACACTCCTGTATCTGAGTATGTTTCCCCAGGTCTGACGCATGAAGGGGTTTTCATCGCTTACACCCCCTCTTCACTACTTATTGCTAATGCACACTAGGGACAAGTTTTTGATAATGACAAGCGGTAACTCATCAGGTTCTCCAATGTGCACTACCGAGGAATGTGCTAAGAATAAACTGAAAGGTATTGCAGACTATTTTCTAGTACATAACAGGGTTATTGTTAACCGTGTTGACGATAGCGTGGTTAGAAAGACTGGCGAGCATTACGTTTTCCTACGAAGAAGCAGAGGCTATGCTCCCAGGTGGATAAGGCTGAGGAAAAGTCTCTCGGCCCCGGTTTTAGGCATGGGAGGAGACCTCTCCAACACCTTCGCTATCGGATTCGATGACAAGGTAATAATGTCACAATATATTGGAGACTTGGAGGATCCTGAGACTCAGAACCAATTAATCAGCAGTATAGACTTCTTCATCAGAGTCTACGGTCTTAAGTATTCAGATTTGACAATCGTCGTGGATAAGCACAGAGCTTATCATTCTAGAAGAATAGGGTTGGAGATTGCGAGGAGACACGGTGGTATAGTTGTTGAAGTACAACATCATTACGCACACCTCCTGGGTACAGCTATAGATAATGAGCAGGAGGGCTGGGTTGCTGGCATTGCCTTGGACGGCTTGGGATGGGGCGATGACAACACGGTGTGGGGCGGTGAAGTGATAATCTTCAACACCTTGGATAAATATTACAAGAGAGTGGGCAGTATTGAATGGATCCCATTGACAAGTGATAGAGACGCTATCAGTATTAGGCGTTTAATAACTCTCTATTTTGCTAAGAGAAAATGGTCTTTCGATGAAATAGTGAAGATTCTCAAACCAAAAAGTGACAAGGAAACTTTGGAGCACAGGCTGGTCTACAACATGGTTAACAAGGGAAACTATGTAAAGGCTTCAAGCACGGGCAGAGTAATAGATTTGGTTACAGCCCTCTTAGGCGTCACCCATCTTAGAACGTATGATGGTGAGCCCGCGATCAGGCTTGAAGCTGTCGCTTCGAGAGGGGAGAAGGCCCTATTTGAGAGTGTATCTTTCAAGCAGGTTGACGGGATTTATATACTTAATTATGATGGGGTTGTCGACGAAATATTGGATAAGAAAGATAGAGTGGATCCAGCCACCTTGGCCAGGAGCTTCTTGTACTCTTACGGATACTACATGGCGGAGTTGGCTGTTAAGTCAGCGTTGAACCATAGGATAGATTACGTTGTCGCGAGCGGGGGAGCCGTGGTTAACGAGCATATTTACCAAGGGTTAAAGGAGAGATTAAGGCTTGAAGGATATACCGTACATCTTCCTCGTAGAATACCGGCCGGGGACGGCGGACTCTCCTTTGGACAGGTTTCATCAATAATATCCTCCCAGGACCTGGAACGCTATTAGGATTCCCTAACGCTTCATTTTTAATTCCTAGCTTTGATTAAACCAATTTGAACAAGGTGATTACGCTGTCTTCAACGAAAGAGGAAACCAGGAAAACCTGCAAAATCATACGGTATTCGCCATGGCTCGTCCACTTCAACACAGGTGCGTGCAACGGGTGCGATATCGAGGTACTGGCTTCTATAACGCCTCTTTACGATCCTGAAAGGTTTGGAGTAAAGCTCGCGCCAAGCATTAGACATGGCGACATCTTGGTAGTTACAGGCGCGGTAACTAAGAAATCCGGTGAAAGGCTTCGAAGACTATATGACCAAATGCCAAACCCGAAGTTCGTAGTGGCCGTAGGGGCTTGCGCTGTTGACGGTGGAGTTTTCTACAAATCCTACAGCGTTGAAGGAGGAGCTGACAAGGCCGTCCCAGTAGCAATGTACATTCCGGGATGCCCTCCCAGGCCGGAGGCAATACTGGATGGTATAGTTAAGCTTTTGAAAAAGCTTGAAACGGGTGATGAGAAAAATGAGTAGCAGGCTCGACTTCCTGTCGTCTTTTACGATTGAGACTCTGGTGGTCAAGCCAGGTAGAAAAACCTATGTTGTTAAGCCCGAGGATTTGAGAAGTGTCTTCTCAAAAATGATTGAAGTCCTAGGAGACTCGTCGTTTTATGTTTCAACCATAATTGGAACAGACCTTAAAGACGAGGGAAGGATTCGTCTGGATTACTACGTGGTAATACTCCCCGAGGAAGAAACCATTGTTTTAAGAACTTTTATCCCGCGAGACAACCCTTCAATCGATTCCCTCATAGATTTAATCCCCGGGGTTTTACCTGGCGAGTGTGAAACGCACGACCTTCTCGGAGTTGTTTTCAAGGGAAACCCGTTTTTGAAGCGGGGTTTCTTCGTCCCCTCCGACATTGTGGAGCAGGGTAAATATCCTTTGAGAAAGGACAGCGGGGTGTGAAAATGGGTATTTCGAAAATCATAGAGGTCCCGCTAGCACTTGAGCTCCCCGTTGGACCCCAGCACCCAGCTCTTCACGAACCAGTCTTACTTAAGGCTTACGCTGACGGGGAGGAGATTGTAAAGGTTGAAATAAATACTGGGTACAATCATCGTGGAATTGAAAAATTGTGCGAAAAGAACTCGTTCTACCGGGATATTTTCATCGTTGCCCGCGTCTGTGGTATTTGCAACCTTGTCCACGCGGACTGTTATGTGAGGGCTGTTGAACACATCCTGGGGATGGAAATAAGTAATAGGGCTAAATACCTAAGAGTTCTCGCTATGGAGCTGGAGCGTCTCCACAGCCACATGTTGATAAATGCTGTAATGGCGGAAAACATAGGGTTTGAAAACCTCTTCATGAACATCATGCTAGACCGTGAAAAAATCATGAAGGCAAAGGAGATTCTAACCGGCAATCGCGTGCTATCGGATTACGTAATGGTTGGAGGCGTGAGAAGAGACATCGATGGTGTTAAGAAAGAGAAAATCAAGGATATCGTTTTGAAAACTGAGGAGAGAATCAAATATTATAAAAAGGTTTTCGAGGAAGACACGACCATTCTGAAAAGACTCGTAGACGTTGGAAAAGTCTCGGCGAGTGATGTGGTGAAGCATTCTCTAGTAGGGCCAGTGGCTCGCGCATCCGGCGTAAAAATCGATTCAAGATCTAGCGATAAATATGATGCTTACGGGGAAATACCTTTCAACGTTATAACGAGGAGTGAGGGAGACTCCTGGGCCCGAATGATGGTTAGGTGGGATGAAGCCCTTGAGTCGATTAAAATAGCCCTACACATTCTTGACCACTTACCCAGTGACGCTAATCCAGTACCTGACGAGAAGAAACTACCGAGGAAAATACCTGCTGGAGAGGCCTACACTAGGGTTGAAGCGCAAAGAGGTGAATTAACATACTACGTGATGAGCGATGGTAAATTGCCAAATCCATACAGGGTGAAAATCAGAACACCCAGCTTCAACAACATCATCAGCAGTGGTTTCATGTATGTAGGATATACTATCGCAGACCTTCCCGTGATATTAACGTCGCTGGACCCCTGTATTTCCTGCATGGAGAGAGTGACCATCGTAGACATTGACAAGAATGTTTCCTACAGGCTACCGTTTAAAGAGCTGGCGAAGGGGATTTAAATGAGGAAGCCGAAGCTTTTAAAGCTAGCTTTTGAAAACTTGGTTTCGAAACCGGCAACAATCCAATACCCTTACGAACCTACTGTGATCGAGCCGGATTTCAGGGGAAGACACTACGCAGATCTAAACAAATGCACAGGTTGCTCCTTATGCAGCATTGAATGCCCTGCTGACACTATCAAGATGACACCTATTCCACAGGATTATGAGGTGCCTAAATCCAATCCCAGAAAAATCTATCCGTTAATAAATTATGGAAGGTGTGTTTTCTGCTACAGATGCATCACAGTTTGCCCGTTTAACGCTTACGTCTCGACCAATGAGTACAGGCTCGCTGACCCAGCTAAGAATGATTCGTCCGAGCTCTCGCTTTCAACTCTGAAAAAGATTGTTAAAGAGGGGTGATATAATGGATCTAGTTCAAAGCCTGGTCATAGTGTTCCTACCTTTCTACTTAGTGGCCATAGTGCTCTACTTGATAAGAGCTATAAAAGGACCCACCATAGGAGACCAGGTTCTCGCGATTGACTCCATGACATACGACCTAGCGGCCCTGCTTGTGATATTGGGTTTATTTTTCAAGGAGCCGATCCTCATTGTTACAGCTATACCTTTAGCCCTATGGATCTACGCTCTTGACATCTATATTGCGAAATATCTTGAGAAAGGGGATATGGGTGGTTAAGCATGATCACTGAAATAATCACCTATATCGGTTTAGCATTAATCGGACTGGGAGCGCTAGCGGACTTAATCGCGTCCATAGGAATGCATCGATTTAAAAACTTCTACCTACGTCTCCACGCTACTACTGTTGGAACCATCTGGGGCGCAGTTTTCCCAATCATAGGTGCTTCCCTTATAGCTTTTGTCTACGAGCCGCTTGGACCTTACAAATACCTCATGGGGGGAGCCGGTCTCGTAACAGCATTGATAATTATTTTGCTGGCACCCGCGGGCTCACATGCTTTAGCGCGTGCAATTCATAGAGCAGGTATTGCTAAAGTAGTTCCCTGTGTTCACGACGAGTTAAACCCCCAGCTATGTGGTGATAAGCAATGATCCCGCCTGAAACCCTGGTGTATCTTTTCATGGCTGTAGCAGCAATCGGCTCGACAATATCAGTATATTATGCTATTTTCGAAAAGGATTTGCTGAAAGCGGTTGTTTTCAGCGCTATTCAAAGCACTTTCTACGCTTTCCTATACTTTTTACTCATGGCTCCTGATATTGTTCTCGTGTATCTCCCAGTCGCGGTCGGCCTCATACCAGGTGTGTTGATTATTCTGATTAGCAAGACCGAGAGGGAGGAGAGGGTTGATGAGGAGGCTAGTTAAAACCCTAGTCTTGGTTTCAATCATACTAGGCTTCAGTTTTATACTTACCGTGGCCTCAGAATACTTCATACCGGGGGAGTCCGTGAGGCCGTTAGCAGTATTCTATCTCTCAACAACGTTTAACCCCTGGCTCCCATATCTAACAGTATACTCGCCTGAAGCAGTCACAGCCATAGTCTGGGATTACAGAGGGTTAGACACCCTCTTCGAAACAGCAGTATTCTATCTCGCACTAATCGCAGGAATCGCCCTTGCCCGAGGGATTTCACTCAAGGCTGACCCTGGCAATGAGGGAGGATTATCAGTTATTGTTAAAACTGTTACAAGGATTACTGGACCGATGATAGTTGCCGTGGGTGCATCCATAGGGCTTCACGGACACTTAACGCCTGGAGGAGGCTTCCAAGGAGGAGCGACAATCGCTGTCATTCCATTGATTATCATAATTACGTTCTCAGTTTTCTTCGTAATAGGCAAGGGAGTAACAAAGGATAAGATGCTTGTTCTAAGAAGCTTTGGACTAGTAGGTATCGGTTTAACAGCGCTTGCAGCCTTAATAATCGGACTAGCCGTAGGGAAAACTGCCTACGTGTTCCAAAACATGGCTAAGCCCACTTCAGAAGTATCTCTTCCAGCATACTTTAACGAGTCATTAGTGAGCGGAACTCTTTGGTTTTTCAACCTGTTCGAAATGATTGCTGTAGCAGCAGGTTTCACAATAGCTTTTCTCCTACTAACTTACCCAGAGAACAAGGAGGGTGAGAACGCGTGATCAGCATCGACTTCTTCAATACTTACCTGTTATCAATAGTGGTATTCTCCCTTGTGTTAAACTTCGCGCTCTCGCTGTACGGCTTGTTCTACAGGCCTCATTACATTAAGAAAATTATTGCTTTAACAATACTGTCCGACACAGCTAACACTTTCGCAATCTACATAGGTTATAGAAGATGGGTTTCCGAGGGCAACACCAACCCGAGACCACCAGTCATACCAACCACCGAGATAACCCCCAGCATCCTATCCGAGTTTGTGGCGAGAAGTGTTGATCCCCTTCCCCAAGCTCTCGTGCTGACCGCGGTAGTTATAGGCTTGGCCGTGACCATTTTCCTAGTCTTCCTTGGCTATCAATTATTCGTCCATTACAAAACATTGGATATGAGGAAGATTAAAAGGCTTAAGGGGTGATGGGTTTGAAAATGGTTAATGCTTTAATCGTAGCGGTAATCGCGTTCATAACTTACGTTGTATTCTCAGGTAGCATCTCGCCCTATGATTTGATCACCGGACTGATTGTTTCGTTGACAACAGGCGTTATCTTCTCCACCATAACGCTCACCAATCCTCGTAAAGCTTTGGACCCGAAGCGTTGGGCCTTATTCGCGATATACGCACTAAGATATTTAATTATTGACGAAACAAAAGCCCATGTGGATGTTATTAAACGTATACTACATCCTAAAACCCCTGTTAACCCTGCAATAGTAAAAGTACCGTTTAATGTTTCAACCGATTACGCTATCACAGCAATAGCGAACTCTATAACCAACACGCCCGGCACAGTCGTTGTTGACGTTGATGAAAAAGAAAAAGCGTTCTATGTGCACTGGATAGATGCTAAAACAATAGAGCCTGAGAAGGCTCGTGAAGCAATCTCCTCAGTGTTTGAAAAGTATGCGGGAAAAATATTTGACTAGAGGTGATGGAAATGATTGATTCTCTCGCATATGTCCTAACAGGTTCTCTGGTTCCAGTTTTAGCCGTTCTCGCTTTTTCAACTCCACTGGTTGACAAACTAACACATAACAAGAAACTGATAGGTTACGTGAGCGTTATAGCAGGCGTGTGGGCTGCGATTGCAAGCAGCGTGATGTATTACTGGATAGTCACTAATGAAAAACCCATAATATACGGGTACGGCGGCTGGCCACCCCACTTCGGGATAAGCTACGCTGTCGACGGGTTGAACGGCATAATAGGGTTGATGACCTCCTGGGTCTTCCTGGCCATAGCATTATACTCACTATGGTATGGGAAACATCTTGACGAGCCCGTATGGTATCACGTATTACTTATCGGTCTCCTCGCCGGAATGCTGGGATGTCTCTACACCGGTGACGCTTTCAACTTGTTCGTAATGCTAGAAGTACTCGGTATTTCAGCGTATGGGTTAGTAGCCTTTCACAAAGAGAGAGCGGAGGCTGTCGAAGCATCTGCTAAATACGCTTTAATCGGCGCGGTCGCAACCACAATATACTTTACAGCCTTGGTCGTGGTTTATGCGACATTCGGCTCCTTAAACATGGGTGTGTTATCCTGTCTTTCCAGAACACCNTCTTGTCTCTCGATAGTTCCGGTAGTGGGAAGCATTGAGGTTTACAGGCTCGCAAGCCTACTCGCTGTAGCGCTGTCCCTATGGGTGTTTACCTATAAGGCTGCATTATTCCCCAACCACTTCTGGCTCCCCGACGCCCACCCTGAGGCCCCAACCCCTGTTTCAGCAGCCCTTTCAGGACTCGTGGTTAACATAGGCATCTATGCTACCATGAGGTTCCTGTACACGATTTTTGGTGANGGAAGCCTGCTGGGAGAATACAGGATTATTGTGCTGATCGCGTTGTTCATCCTCGGGGTGATTGGAGCACTCCTTGGGGCCCTGATGATGATGGTTCAGAAAGACATTAAGAGACTACTAGCCTACAGCACTGTGAGCCACATGGGCCTGATTTTCATGGTGCTGTCCGCACCAGCATTCTCCAATTCGTTAAGAGTTACAGAGCTAACGGTGGCGGCTGCAATCCTTCACATCATCTCCCACGGAGTCTCAAAGGCGCTTCTCTTCATGACCAGCGGAATCTTCATAGACTCCGCCGGAACTAGAAACATGGATGAAATGAGAGGTATAGGGAGGAAGCACCCGCTAGCATCGGCTGCTTTCACAATAGGATTCCTCAACCTGATAGGTCTGGTGCCATTCATAGGCTTCTTCTCGAAACTGCTGATGTACCAGGCTTATATGGAAGCCGGCTTCCCCATTGGAGGTATTCTATTGATAGTAGCATCCGCGGTTTCAATACCAGGATATTTGAAAGCAATGTACTCGGTAGTCTTTGCGATCAGAGGCGAAAAACCATCTGAAAACACAAGATCCAGCGTTGAAGTACTGATGCTTGCGATCTCAATATCCCTGTTGATAATGGGCGGATTAATCATACCCTTGCTCGGACTTGTCTCTGACACTGAGTTAACATCCACCTCCATGACGGGAGCCTTGAAGTATGTTTACGAAACGTTTTCAGCCATTATGAAATTGAGAGGTGTGAAACCATGACCCATTCATACAGCCTTAACGACCCCTTGGCGACAACTATACTGGTTTTCGCATCAATGTCCATTAGCTTCATCGCTCTACTACTAGTTTACGAGTCATTGAAATCCAGGGTAACCAGGGAGACCCAAATCTACTTATCTGGCGAGCCTGAAGAAGTAGTTAAAGAAGCCTCTCCAAGCGTGGGAAACCTTTACTGGGGCTTCATCAAGAAATTCGCGCGTTCAATTTTTAACACGTTAATCAACAAGGTGCAAACCGGTAGCATTCACGAATGGTTCAGCTTCATATCCTCATGGCTTGGCATTCTAATCCTTCTAGCAGTATTGATGAGCGTGTTGTACTTGCTGGCGAGGTGAAACCCATGGATGTGTTCCAACTACTGTTTGCATCTCTAGTCTTCCCCGGCTTGATTTTTCTAACCGCCTTATCATTCCTGACCCAATACATAGTTAGAAAATTAAGTGCTAGAATGCAGAGGAGAATGGGTCCAAAGTACGTGGGTCCTGTAGGCATTTTACAGCCCGTATATGATTTTCTAAAACTACTTAGAGCTAAGGAGTTGGTGAAAACCAGGTACAGCATGGTTAGAGCGGCAGAGATATCCCTTCTCCTAGGACTCTCATCACTGGTTGCATCAGCGCTCCTGCTCCCATTGAACGTTTTCAATATAGGGAGCCCCTACGATTTCCTCGTATTCTTCTACATGGCTAGCATATGGCCTATAATCATGATCATAGTAGCCTCTCTATCGATGCCTGGACCATACACAAGTGTCGGCGTCTCAAGGCTACTGTCTATACTCACAGTGTCTGAGCCCGCTTTCTTCACAGGTCTCTTAGTACCGGTTGCTCTGGCATCTTTCGACACTAAGACCCCCCTAATGATCTCGACAGCTTCCTCGAAGGTTCTCGGCCTCTGGATCAATCCGTTAACGCTTCCGGTCATGGTGTTAGTCACTATTTCGTTAATCGTTGCCATCCAGTCGAAACTGATGCTCCCACCATTCAACATTCCCGAGGCCGAGCAGGAGATAATAGCAGGATATGAAACAGAGTTTTCAGGACCCCTCCTAGCCCTTGCCATACTGCTCCACGACATGGATACTGTTGTATCAGCCTTAGCAATAGTTTACCTGGTGCTCGGCGGCCCCGCACCCTTCACACATGCCAGCGTTGAAGGTGTTTTACTCCTAGTAGTGAAATACCTAGTAGTGATTACTGTGGCAACCTATGTTAAAAACGTGTTCGGAAGATACAGGATAGACCAAGCGCTCATGGCTCTTCTGAAGTATGGGCTAATGCCTGCGGTAGTAGCTGGCATCTTAGGCACAGTCTACCTGTATTTTTAACTACTTTATCTTTTCCAATAATGAGGCCCAGAAGTTTTTGTCTGTTAGCTCTCCGATAACTATTGCTCTCACCTGCCCATCACCATCCAGCACAAGAGTCTGAGGCACAGCATAAGCATATTGCTCCGGAAAACCGGCCTCATATTCTGCTGAAGCAATTTCCACAAACCACGTCATGTTTTCCCCACCGGATAGCCAAACCACGAAATACTCGTCCCGAAACTCCGTTGTGAAGAAATCGTTCATTGCCCCGCAGTGTGGACATGTTCTAGTCCCGAACATTAAAAACGTAATATTTTCCAAGTTGTAAGTGCTAATAATGTTTTCAACAACCTGTTGAATCCTTGTAACATTGGTTATAACATTGAATAGGTTTCCTCCAACGTAAACATTAATAGAGCCCTCTCTAAGTTCGCCTAATTGATAATCATTACCGGTACTAGCCATTTTGGATAAAGCAACATATGCTCCTATAGCTACGGCGGCAAATATGATGGTAATTAAGATAGGGAGTAGATTACTGTTTTTCCTCTTAGACTTGCCCTTGATAGGGTTTTTCTTCGACACTAGCTCCACCATTAGCATTACTTTGGTTTATTATTTATAATAACATGTTTTAATACTTAGTTGATTGGGTAAACATGTTCGAGCAGGATTTGCCATCTCTAATAGCATGGGTTGTTACCTCGGCGTTAATAGATTCTATTGATCCTTGCTTTTACGCGCTTTACCTAAGCATAATAGCCTCCACCACACTCTCAAATGTTAGAAATATTTTGAAAACCGCTGGTGCATTTCTCTCAAGCGTTTACATTGGATACTTATTATTCGGATTTCTTCTGAAAAGCCTAGTCTCCCAAGTATTGATTGAAAAATGGCATACTGGAGTACTACTCTTAGCATACGGCTTAGTATTGTTCGGTTATACCTACATCACCCATAATAGAGGCGGGGGAAAAGAATTGTGCAGAGAAGACAAGCTAGAGTGTAAAATAATTAAAACGCTAGGGCTTACACGCAATTTCACAATTCCCTATATCGTACTGCTGGGATTGCTATCTTCTCTTACTATTCTTCCCTGTAGCGCAGGACTCTACATTGTCTACGTAGTAGTAACTACAAAGTATGACTTACTCGTCTGGCTTCCCCTTACCATGCTATACGTTTTAGTGTTTATCTCGCCACTCATACTCATGACAGCAGGACTGGTCGGGCTTACGAGAATAGAAAACGTTTTCTCCATTATGATACGCCATGAGAGGTTGTTTAAAATGTTAGGAGGAATTCTCGCCGTAGGAGCCGGCTTTTACCTCGTATTAACTTCATAGGAAGTTTTAACTAATGTATATGGGGCGGTTTACCCCGTGTTTTTCAAACGCTTCTAGTATTGTCTTTAAAACAGCTTCAATCCTTACTCCCCCAGGAATCCCCGCGACCCTTGAATGCCCTCCTCCCCCGTAGAGGGAGGCTATCTGGGACACATCCACATAATCGCTCCTTAGGCTTATCCCTCTCGGATATCTCACAACATACGCGTGTGCGAGAAAACCTTGTTTCACAACTACTTCAATTAACTCACCAGGGTGAACTCTTGGATCCACATCCGGAAATATCAGGAGCTTTACGCCGTTTTTCTCGACAATCTCCATCCTGCCTATCGCTTCGCGTATTAGATTTTCGTAAACGTTTTTCACCTCGCTAACATAGTAGTCAATAAGCCATCTCGGCTCCAGGTCACCTTGTAGAAGAGATTCTAAAACCCTATACCTAATGTCCCAGCCATCCCATTTCAAAACCCTTCTATAAACCCTTGTTATCTCGAATTTGTTTTCGAAGAAGTCGTCATCGTATGCCAGGCTTATCAGCTTGCGATAGTATTCATCTCCTCCGACCCCTAAATAATTGGCAACAATGCCGGAAGCAACCTTTGAAGGATCGTTCATTAAGAAGACTATTTCCGAGTACTGTTTGAACAAGCCCGCCACATCTTGGGACCATTGATGGTGGTCAAACCAGTATAACCTTACTCCAAGTCTTCTAGCCTTTTCAAAAGCCATGTTGAGCTGGTTTTTCATAGAGCTTGCAGGGTTTAAATCAGCTATCCAAATCTCGTTCAACCCTAAACTCAGCAACTCCTCAATATAGCGTGAAACACTGTTTACCGATGATAATATTTTTCTCTCGGGATTTAAAGCTCTAGATAAAATCACTGCTGAAGCTAACCCATCGATATCCCAGTGGGTAATGATCCCCTTTCTCCGCGAGTTTTTCAATTATCAGCACCCTTACATTAGACCCTACGTTAAACAATTAGATAATGCGTAATTATTTTATATAAATGTTTGGCTTAAACAGTTATGAGGGGCTAGGGGGAAGGAAAGGTTTCACCTCTGCTTCAACAATCCTGCTAGTGATTACTACGTTATTCTTCAACAAGCCGACGAATATTGGTTGCTTCCCAACATGTGGAAGCTTCATCTTGATATTAAAGCCCGTTACTCCTCTTGCCTTAACCAAGACTTCTCTACTTTTGCAAAATTCTTCAGCACATGGGAGAGCCATTAGTTCAAGTTTTAGCTGTTTCTCAAGGTTGTTCTCCACTTCTACCATGGCTTCGAACTCGATGTTTTCGTAAACCTGTGGAGGTATAATTACTTGCCTAATGTTTATTTGAGAAAATCTTGACCCAACGATCTTGGTTGCTTCATTTACCCAGGTTTCTATCACCTTTGGCATCCAGAATTCAGCCCACCAGTAGTCACTGTCGAGAGCGTGCCACAAGGCCCATCTAGCCCCTGTACTGTACTCGTCTCTACCCCCTACTGCCGATTCATAGGCTTTTATCTGTAAGTAAGCCTCTCTAGCTCTTACCCAATACTTTTCTTGATCAGAGTGCTGACCCCTCCACTTCCTATACGTGCAAAGCCAGGTTGTGGGAGGAATTTTAGTCAGTATCCTGCGAACTGGTACGTTCTCCATGGCTTCTTTTAAGCTGACCATTTTTAACACGCCTGAATCATACAGGGATTCTAAGTATAGTAGGAGTTTGTCGAAAAAGTAAGCCGTGAGCGGTGGGTTCTTTGCGAAGACCATCCAGTTCTCGCCGTCCAGCGCAAGAGTAAGAACCCTAGGCCTCTCAATCAACATTCTCCTCGCTATAACGAATGATGCCTCATAAGCGTTCCTCCATGCGTGTATTTCGTCTTCGAAATTGTTTTTGAAGCCGAGGATATCGCTTAGCTCGTGGTCTCGGAAGAAAACGGTTATATGCTTGCCTGTTGACGAATTTAGTAGAAGGTATGGCTCGTACTTAGAGTTTTTCTCACCCTCAGCAGGGTAGAAGTGGCAGCGGTCATCTAAAACCGTGTACTCGATTCTATTATCATAGTAGACATCTACCAAATCCATTGAAAACGACATCTCAGGGGTCCAGGCCCCGAGGGCCTCGTATCCATCCAGCACTCTTTTAGTAACTTCTGCACCATGCTTAAGCTCTTCTGCAACAATGTCTTGAGCGTTGAAAACGTTTGAGATAAAACCGGCAATAGTGTGGGCGTATATGCTTGTCAACACGTCTATTTGCCCGGCTCTAACTGACTGCTTATAATGGTTTAACGTCTCCTGTATCAGCTTAATTCTTTCATCATTCTTCTCAATTTTCTCTCCAGACTGGAATAAAATGCCTTCTTCGATAGCCATCTCCCACTGCTGTAGGAGGCTGGGGCTAAGATTATAAGTGGCCTTGTAATCCTTGTGCTTTTGAAGCATTTCAACGTGGTAGTGGTATGGGCCTCTTCCATAAGGTTTCAACTGCTCGCCGTACACGTAGATGAAAGCCCATGGTGAGTGGAAAATCTTGTTTGGAAGGTAGTTTGGGGCTTGGTGATGATGCCATACAAAAGCAAGTAGTGGAGTTCTATGAAAACCTTCTGTTACAATATATTTTACGGTGTCGAAAGGGGCGTCATTTAGTCTCAGCTCTAAGCTGTACTCGCCCGGCTTTTCATCAGCAGTAAACGGGATAATCTCGATCTTTACCTGTGAATCTGAAAATGTCACGGCACCCTCAGATACTTTAATGTTTCCACTGAAAACCGCGTAGTGAACATTTTTCGCTCCTACCGCTTTTAGTAACAAGTGTATTTTTCCTTCTTCACCAGGCTTGAAAACAGGCTTATTAAGCACAATGTACCCTTCTAAACCATCCAGTAATCTTGGTGGTACTAGGGAACTCATTGGAAAACCCGCACTTAGGTTTAATCATATCATACCGTTTAAGTGTGTTAAAAATGTTAGGAAAAGTAAATTTTCAAAGCCTTTTCAGCAGATTTTTCCCATGAAAACTCCCGAGCCCTCTTCACACAATTACTCCTCACTTTCTCCTGGGTAACGGGATGACTCATTATTTCGAGAAGCTTAACAGTGGTTTCCGCTAGCTCAACCCTGCTTCCAGGCCTTATTAAGAATCCAACACCTTCCTCGGGGTTTTCCCTGAGATCCACGACTATGTCTTTCAACCCTCCTGTGGAGGAAGCTACGACAGGTGTGCCAGCCGCCAAGGATTCCACCGCGACTAGGCCGAACGGCTCATACCTGCTGGGAACTATGTAAGCATCGGCGGCGAAATAAAGTGACATATAGTCTTTTAAAGATATTTTACCTATAATGATGCGGAGATTCTCATTATAAGCCCAGTGGTACTCGCCCAATTTTCTAACTAGGGGCTCGCACCCTTCAACCGGGATGTATGCAAGGACTACTCTAACCCTCGGTTTTTCAACTATAATGTGTTCCAGCGACCCAAGCAATATGTCCAATCCCTTCTGCCCTGCAAGTCTTCCTGAAAGGAAAACAAGTTCACCATCATCGTGGAAAGGCCTTGGGCTATCCAACTCATAATGCTCCAATAGGGTTTTAAGAGACTCCCTGACATGGGGTTCCGTGATCACGCCTTTAAACCTGGCCATATCCTCGGTTAAAACCCTTCTTCGAACTCTCTCCCGCTCCCCAGGGTCAAGCGGGTTTTTCACCATATAGGTTTCCGCTACTGTATCAAAAACTTCTCTCGATGTCCATACAAGCGCGTTTGGAATATAGTTTATCCTACCTGCAACTTCCCATCCCAAGTTCTTCTCAACATCTTTCACATAACCATTGCTAACGGTTAAGTAATGGTCTACAGTAAAATACGCTAGTTTTTCAACCCAGCCCCCGGCCTTATTGAAATAGTATTCAAAGGGTTTAACGCCTTCAACACCGGATACAGGAGTATCCGGCCCAATATTGAGGCTGAATGTGAAGAAGTCTAAATCCAGTTTCATCTTTGAGAGCAGGTGAAGCTGGTAAACCAGTTTTATACGTAATTCCTTCTCAACTCTTAACGCATTTGATAAAAGAAGGGCTGGGTAACTATGCCAGTCATTCCCGTGAATAACTGAAGGTGCTTCACCCGAGCCTGATTCAACAATGTGTTTTAAATAACCACCTACTACGCGGCCGAAAACAGCTGATTTCTCCAGCAACATACCGCCTGAATAGACGTTCTCGTCGTCGAATACACCCCCCTCTATCACGAAGTGTTCTGGATTAATCCTATACTTTAAAATTCTATAGTTTTCTCCACGGATGTTAACGGAGTATACTTCCTCCGCCCTATCAACAAGCTTCACACCATGGCTTGGCGTGAAAACCGTTGCTTCATAACCTTTTTCCCGTAGCGCTTTCGCCAACCTTGGGGGAACTTCAGCCAGCCCTCCAACCTTCCTAACCATATAGGATTCAAACGTTAGTAGCCAAATAGGCTTCATTCCCACCATCCTATTCCCTTATCCGCCATTCAACACTTAATGAAAACTCGTCATCCCTTTTCAGCTCTACATGCTCGCTGAACATTATTGCTAATCCTTGAGGAATCTCCATAATTCCTTTCTCCGTTCTAGCATACATGTTCAACGGCGCTACCCATAAATCGGTATCCTTGGATGCGTTAAGCGAAAATGCTGGGTAAGGTGTTGTCTTAACCATTATAGAACTACCTCTCCCAATGAAGAATGAAGATAGTTCTCTCTCCTCCCCATTAACGACGTACTTAGCCCTTTCCTCAGTTTTGATGTTCAGTTTGGGCGATGCATGATACTCAACACCGACTCTCGCTTTAACAGCTTCAGAACCCTTATTCACTATCTTATATGTGGTGACATGGCCTTTCTCGGTGATCTTAACGCGTTTCTCAACCAAAACCCTGGATACAAGGTTTCCGAAAACGTAGAATCCTCCCTGAGCCCTTAAGATTATTTCGAAGGGTTCCGGGTTGACTGAAACATAATGTTTTGACAAGGCCAGATCGCTGAGATCCCTGAACGGAGCATTATTAATCCATTCAAACAATCCCGTGTCATGGCTCCATAGGTGTATGCGCCAGCTAACTCGTCTATACCAGTCTGGATGGAACCATTGAATGCTCAAGTATGGTTCTTGATACCTCGACATGGTGTTTTGAAGGTTGTGCTCTAATCCATCTATTTTAACATCATACTCGAACAATGTGCCTCCATCATCAGGTTTGATATAAAGATTCTGAATGGGAGTTTCTACCAATAGCTCATCTCTCCCATCGAAGTCAAAGTCGTATAGTTTATAAACAACGTGTTTGCTTCCGAAGTAATCGGTTTTCTCCTCAGCATGTTTTTCAACCTTAATCAAGTTCTCATATATTGCCTGTCTTAGATGCGTGAGGTATATCCCTCCGAACAATCCATGCCAGAACGCGTCATTGCATTGTGCAAGATAGTATTTCAACATCAAATCCCTTGGCAACTCGGCTTTTGCGAGCTTGTTTCTAACATAAAGCATTTTCTTATGCATGTTATTGCTCTCCTTGTATTTTACTAGGAAGTTGCGGAAAAAACCCCCGCTCCACTCTAGCATTTTATCGTAGCTTCCAGTGTTAAGATATATCAATCCCTTGACCCCGTAGAGGTCTAGGTACTCCGTTGGCTGTATCATTCTAACCTTATCGCTGTTATACCTAAGGGCTTCTAGAAAGCTTCTCAGCCAAGACCTGCTCCAGCCTGGGTCCATCCATTCACCGAATTTCTCAGCATCGCTCCCCCATAACAGGACGCGGGCTTCGTCTCCAGACTTGCTCCACATGTAGTTTATTATCTTGTCCGGGTGCTCCCATGGGAGAATATACCTCAGCCCTGCATCGATGAAGAATACTTTTAACTTGCTACCTCCTTCCTCTGTGAGCCATGCGTAGTTTGAAAAACCTTGGTCCAAGCCCGTCTTAACAAGAGTAGAGTCGTCTATTAACACGTATTCAATGTTATTTTCAGCTGTAACATACGGGATGCTGGGCTCCCAAACCCTTTCGGGAAGCCACAATCCCCTAGGCCTGAAGCCTGCAATTCTCTCAAACTCTTCAAGATAAAATCTAATCTGCCTCACTCGATCCTCCAAGGGGAGGAACGGTATAATTGCTTCCCCTATGCTCCCGGCCATGAACTCTATTGTTCCATAATCATGAAGTTTTAGCAGGTCGTTAAGGTATTCGGGATACCTCTCCCTCATATAGAGGAGCAGTGGGCCGCTGATGTGAACTGTGAATTTAAAACTACTATACTCTTTAAAGATTTCGAGCAGTAGCTTGTAGCTGTTCTCCATTATTCTCTCATTTATGTACTCGAACTGCCCCGTGGGCTGGTGATAGTGGAGTGCGAATATGAAGTTAACAGGAGCCATAGTCTCAGCCCTTAACGTACTGGGAAATCTCCTTTTTAACGAGCTCTACAAGCCTCACAGGCTCATCCACTTCTCGCACCAGTCCCTGCATTCTCTGTGACAACTCTTTTAGAAGGAGAGCCTGTTCAATCCATGCTTGTATGTGCCCGCTTCTCAAGTGGTATATGACGCTCTCTAAAGGTACACTATCAATTTTGAAATACAGCTCCTTTAGCGATCTAGCGTGAACTCCTGTGTAAGAACCGTCAGGCATTGTAAAGTAGAATGCTTTCTCTAATGGCAGGATTAGTTTAGAAGCTGCTTTGACAGGGTTCTCACCGATTTTCTCATGTATTAGCTTTGACAATATCCCTAAAGCCTCCATGAATAATCCATACGCTATGCTAGCATTCTTGAAGGGAGAGAAGTAAACGTGCACCTCCTCTATGGTTCCGAACTTTGTAGCCATGTAGTAGAAATGATCGCTTATGGTTAACATCTTCCACAGCCTTGTTAAACCAGGATCCTCCAATGCTTTCACATAGGGGTAGAGGCTGGTTAAAGCCCTAACCGCTTCCTGCTGCATTACGTTCCCAATCCATGCGCTCAAATCTCTCTCATCTGCCCAGCTGATCGTCGACCATGGAGGAACGTCGAAAACGTCCCGTGGAGGATATTTCTCAATTACTTCCCTAGGCGTCGAGAATTCTAAGTGTCCATATTTCAGGATCTCGCCAGGCAACCACCTAAGGAATTCGTGAATTCCCGACTCCGGCCAGTGGTGCTCGCCAAACGTTTCATAATCCATGGCTAAAAACACTATATCACCCGGTGTTGCAGCCAACCATGAAGCATACTTGTCTGCGGTCAAGGGATATTGATCCCACTTCTTATCACTGAACCTAAATCCAACGTCATCGCTCAACCTGTAGTTTCTTGTCAAAACCCTTGCATCACAACCCCATGCTTTATACACGTAGTTAGGGCTTCTCCACCCGAGAACGTGGTCAACGCCTTCCGTCAAGATAACCTTATACCCCATACTGTAGAAGAAGCAGGCTAAGTCATTATTGAAAGTAAACTCCGTGTTCTCTATGGAAACCGGCTCGTAATCAAATGTGTTCTTCAACAGTTCCCTATGTTGAAGCACTTGCTCCTTTAATTCTTCAAATCCGTAATTGGGAAGGAATGCTGCAATGCTGTGATAGTATGTCTGCTCGAGTAGCTCAACCATCCCTGTAGCCACGGCTTCCTGAAGGACGTCAATTATCCCAGGAGCCCATTTAGAGGCTTGCTCAAGGAATACGCCGCTGATACTGAAAGACACCTTAAAGGGTTTGGAAGCATTTTTATACCTTTTAAGATTCTCCACAATTATCTTTGTTGCCGGAATATAACACCGTTCGGCAGCTCTTTCTATGACGTACTTATTAAGGGAATTATCGAACACAGCATCCTGAATATCCTCGTATTCAAGACTGCCTCTCAAAGCCTTCTCCATTAGCTTCTCATGCATCCTCTTATCCAGTCTGTAAGGCTGATGAACCTCAAAAAGGAAAACTATGCTTGTCAAACTAACCGCCATGTTTAGATAATCTGGAAAAGAATATATATTTTCAACATCAGGAATGACCAGCAAGTTTAAAAGAGAAAAGCAACGGGTCGAACAGCCCTATTATCGGGATTGAGACCCATTCACTCCTATACATCGATTCATAATATGCCTCATAAAGACATCGCTCTACGATCCACGGGTATATTAGAGACATCTGCTTCCTTGGATCCAGCCCCCTGTACTTTCTGGTCAACTCAGAATTTAATATACTGGCTAAATAGGAATTAACCATGGCGGTCACGTTTCTAAATCTCCACTCAAGTGTTGGATCATTGTTCAACATAACGTCGCTTGCCCGGTCTATGGATGTACCATATACGTTCATCACGGCTGCGTGTGAAAGATAATGATAACTCCTCACCATTGTGGCAAGGTCTCTCATAAGAGGCTCCTTAGCAATCCTTTCCTCAGGGCTTCGACCGGGCTCCCCTTCGAAATCCGTTATGATGAAGTCGTGACTGGTTGGAACATAGATCATTTGGGCCAGGTGGAGATCTTGATGAATCCTCCCCTTATCGAGGCCTTCGTAGGCACTAAAACAGTTTGAAGCCTCCTCAACAATCTTTAAACCATTCTTATCGAGCAACCCCCTCCACTTCTCCATCCACTCTACACTATCAGACTCTTCCGCCGTTACTATTTCGTCAAGGCGTGTTAAGACTACATTAAGGTATCTGTGCATTCTCTTTATCCAGTTTTCAATATCATTGAAACCTATCTCCTCTAAACCATAGAACCGGTCTGTGTGGCCAATGTTTAATGCCTTATGCATATTACCTATGATCGTGCCTAACCTAGCAGACAAACCTACGGTTGCAAGCAGTCTTGCAGACCCTTTCAAATACTCCGTAAGGTGGGAGTAGAAAGGATATCCTCCATCACCAACGCCTTCAATATACTTCATAAGGATTCCAGCAACCTGTTCTTCATGCCTTATGAACAAGTAGACCCTTGGTATGTTTTCAAACTTTTTCAGTGCCAAGGCTTTCATCATTAAAGCTTCCAGGTTAGTCTCCGGCAACAGCCTATAGCTTTTTAAAACATATCTCTCCCCAGTATCATCCGTTAACAGGGAAACCACGTTTGTTGACTCGAGAGTTATGGGTTTAGCGCTCACAATTCTCCCGGGAGGCTCTGAAACGATTTCTATCTCGGTCCAGGGTAATTTGGAGATTAGGGATAAATATTCAGGATGATACTCAGCTTCCATGAAGCATTCTTCCCCGATACAGAAAGCTCGTTCTTTTAAAATGCTCACTGTCTCATCCGCCTTCATTAATGGCAGTTGAAACTTTTGATTATCAGCTTTAAACTTAAGGAAGACTAGGCTGTCAAGCTCGTGGAATGAGATGATGCTTATATCTCTCTTAGTGTTCTTCCAAGGCCACCATCTAGCCTTAGGTAGATAGTCGTCTTCCAATGCCTTTTTCAGACGACTTAGCCTTTCTTCCAACCCTCTTACCTAGTTATTAATGAACTTGTGATAGACAATATAAACTCTAAATACTTTTTCAAATCCTCGATCGTAGCTATCTCGCCCCTGCTAATCTTCTCGGCCAGTACCTCATCCCCTATTGAGCTCCTGACCCATTCAGAGAGGTAGTTTCTCAGATGGTGTTCCAGAACATCCCTAGGCGCCAACTGATAAGTTATGATAGCGTAAAGCTGTTCGTAGCTGTTAAAAGAAAGAGGTATAGGTTGGCCGGTTGAAACATCTGTGATCACGTAGCTGGGAATATTCTTAGAAGTGGACATATTCACAGCTTTCTTTATTGAAACACCTAGCTTTGTTAACACGTATTTACCATCTACCGTTTTCTCAACTATCCCTTCACTGATCAGTTGTTGAACGTATTTTCTTATTGTTGAGGGAGAAACGCCTAATACCTGGCTAGCATCCCCGATATCTATCACATCTTTCTCATCCGCTAGCATTATCAACTTGTAAGCGGTCTTATACGTCATACTTTTCATCTCATATAAATATATCCTCCAGATTGCCTATAAAAATATGTATTTACGAGCCCATTTATGCTAGTCCTGGGTTAACAATATTTTCTCCTTGTCAACGGTTTTAACAGCCACCAGCAGTATGAGCAAAGATAATAGGGCTAGAGATAATAGGTTGAAGATTGATAAATCCGGCCTCCCGTAAATGTAGTTTTGAACACTTAGAATGCTTTGAGTGTAAGGAATAACCTGCAATATGTTCAACACGCTTGCCTCAAGCTTAGGGAAATCTACGAAAAATCCCAGGAAGAAGAATATTAATGCTAAGCCGGTTATCAAGCCGGCAACATTTCCAGCACTTCTTATTCCACGGGTCCTCGTTATGAATGGTGTAGCTATCGCTACGGTGACAAGGATCGTGAAGAAAGATGCAATAGAATGGAGAAGAAGTAGACCGAGATCAAGCAACATAAACAATTGGCCCCCGTAGGCGAGGATAAGGCTCCCTACATAGGCTAGCAACGCCGTTATATCAGCCATTGACGCTAAAAGCCCTAAAAGGGTTGCAACTATTATTTTAGCCGCGAGTATTTCACCAAGAGTAGCTGGCGAGGCTAAAAGTAGCTCGAGAGTTCTCCTCTGTCTTTCCCCTATTATCCCATCGATGACGAAGGTTGAAGCAGGTGTGACAACAAAGGCAAAGGCGATGACGAGAAGGCGGGCAATGTAAGTCTTCAACTCGGCTTCAACACCTACCCTCTCTCCTTCTGGGGATAACAATACAGTTGGCCCAGACGACACGGGATCCCTGAAGGCTTCGGGCTTAAGCATCCCAGGGTCTAACCCGGTTTTTTCATACAGCCTTTCTATCTTGAGATATGATAAGTTCACGGAGATAGCGTATAAAATCCCCCTTGCCACACTTTCCGCATTAATAGCGGGCTGAACATTTGCCCTCCTCAATATTTCGACCTGTCCAACAGAGTCAATACTAGTAGCGTTCCGGGAAAAACCGCTGGGGATGACTATGATTAAGTCTATGCTGGTGTTTTCCAGAGCCTCGCTCCTGCCTGGAAATTCAACCACACTATAACCTCTTGAAGTAAGTGCTAAAGTAAGATTGTTCGCAACCCAGTCCGAGGACATTGCAACGTCCAGCACCGGATTCACGTAGTAGGAGTTATCCTCGTCTACCAAGGCGATATTGACAGGCTGTTGAGAAATCAGCAATATGGTGAAAATTCCTATTGAGGGCAGGGATATAAGGGGTAGTAGTATTGTGGTTAAAATAGCTTTTCTATCTCTAAACAAGTCTTTAATCTCCTTCTCCAGGAGGTATTTTAGCCTTGAATACTTAGTCAAGACTCAACACCTTCGACAAGGAGCGTGAAGACTTCTTCCAGATTTGATACACCGTATTTCTCAATCAACTCGCGTGGACGTCCTTCCTCTACAATCCTACCTTTAAATATAAGTCCAACCCTATCGCACAAGTACTCTATCTCGAGCATGTTGTGGCTACTCACAATAGCGGCTGCTCCTGTTGATTTAACGTATTCCCTGATCGTTTTTCTAACGGAAACGCTAGCGTGGACGTCTAGCCCGCTCGTAGGCTCATCCAGGATAGCGAGCCTTGGCCTAGTCATTAATACTGCCCCCAGTAAGAGCCTTCCTCTTCATACCGTGACTATACTCTGAAGTCTTTTCCATTAAACGTTTGCCAAGACCTGTGATCTTCGCTCCAAACTCCAAGTCTTCCTTGCCAGCTCCATATAAACCTCCATAGATTTTCAGATGCTCTAATCCAGTTAATAATGGGTAGGTATTCGCCTCCTCCGGAAGATATCCTATTATTCTCCTGTCGTTTTTGAGAACCTCGTGGAGACTAACGCCTCGTATCAATACCTCTCCAGCATCAGGTTTTATTAGACCCGCAATTATTCTAAGGGTTGTCGTCTTGCCAGCCCCGTTCGGACCTATCAACCCGTATATCTCGCCTTCCGTAACGTGGAAAGATAAATTGTTCACTGCTAAAATTTCCCTGCCATATGTTTTTCTTATGTTTCTAACCTCTAACATCAGGTTAGGCAATCAACAACCCCTCAAAGCACCGTGAAAAATACGTTCTTCTATGATTGATCAATGAGAAACTATTTTAAAACCTACCCATCCTAAATAATAGTGGGGTTTCGATTGCTTCCCAATGATTTTAAAGAAAAGGTTTTCTCCTTTCTCCAAAAGTATGGAGACAAGGGTTTCATAGTTTTAAGGACGGCTTTATCGATAGCTAAAGACCCTAACATTGATCACAAATTGGGCGATTTCAGTTTTAAACACTTAGTGTTGAAACTTAACTCGATAGGCTTCTCTTACAATCCTGTTAACTTGATAAGGATTCTTGAGAAAGAGTATGGCCTCATAGAGAAGACTTATTCTTCAAGCAATCAGACTTGGTGGCGGTTTAAGGATATTGATGCCGTCGAGGAAGCAGTATATTCTGAGAGTGACATGGAAAAAGTTGAAGACCCGAAAATCAGGTTAATTGCTATGAAATACCGCTCGCTGGAGCCGGCTGAAATACATGCTTTTCTACAAAAAGCCCTGATCAAGCCTACGTTAACTCCGGCTGATAAAGCCAGATTCAGATCAATAGTTTTCAACGAAATAGATCAGCTTGTAAAACTGGTTGACGAAATGTATAATTACGAAGAATTTTTCGAATACGAAATTAGCTTTATTAAGGAAATTTTCAAGTTGGCTGAGAAACTGTCGAGGAGAATTGAAAAAGAGCATGTAAAAGGATTTAGAAGTAGGCAACCTATTTCGCAGGAGGATATTTTAGGAAATGATAATAGAGGATATAGCCACTGAAATCGTTCTACCAAACATAAGAGGGATTCTAGCACATGAGTTGAGAACCCGTGGATTAAGCCAGCACAGGATCGCGAAAATTTTAAACATAACTCAGCCACTTGTGCACAAGCTCCTTGCCAAACCAGTTGAACACTATGTTGGAAACCTAGAGAAATATTCCATAGATAGGGAAATCATCCTCCATCAATGCAGGATTCTAGCTGATCTAGCGGTAAGCGAGAACTTTGCAAGATTCGTGATCACATCACACGGGTTCACAAGCTATATCTCGGCAATCATCGCGTGCAAAGAATTCGAAAAGGTACGGGAGGAATGTGTCAAGGGGTTACTTAAAGACCCATACATTGAAGTGTATAAAACCGCGCTGTCCAAGATAGTATCAATGCCGGGTTTGGCTAAAATCCTCCCAGAGGTCGGTAGTAACCTCGTTTACGCGCCGGAACTTCCTACTTCTGAAGCCGATATAATAGGTTTAACGGGCAGAATCGTCAAAACACTAACGGGGATAGTGGTTACTGGTGAACCTTTCTACGGAGGAAGCCGGCACTTAGCAAGACTGTTGCTCATCATCACTCTGCACAATCCTTCCAAGAAAGTTGGATTCAACCTTAAATATGACCACTCACTAGTAAGCAGGCTGGATCACAAGACTTACCACATTGTGCACACGGGGCCTCACATCGATTTGAATGGGTTCTGGAAGACCATGGAGGAGGTTGCGGCAAAGAAACCCGATGTTATTGTTGATAAAGGAGGTACAGGGCTCGAACCTGTCACATATGTTTTCACTAAAGATTTTTACCAGCTGGAATCCATTCTTGAATTATTGTTGTAGTGGGGAAAAATGGATATTAATGCTTGCATAATAGGCGGGGGAAGCATTGGAGGAGTTTTAGCGTACTATTTGTATAAAGGAGGCTTATTGAGAATCCCCGTTTACTACAGGTCCGTGGAGAGTTACCACAGAATACTGGATAAAAGAAGCATTACCATAATCATGCCATTCTCACGGGAAGTGTTCACTATTCCAGTGGAGCCCAGGCTTTCCATTGTTCCATTGGATAAATGCGATTTCATATTCAATACTGTGAAAGCATATGATGTGGAATCAACTATCGAATTGATGAAAAGGCTCTCCCATAAAAACTCCGTTATAATCATGCTTCAAAACGGCTTTGGTAGCTACGAGCTTGTTGCAGATAGGCTTCAGGAGGCTAAGGTTGCAGTAGGCGTCGCCTACATTGGAGCAGAAAGATTAGATGCCTCCACAATACGATATAATGGTGGGAAAACAATAATAGCAGGTTGCCCGGGAAAACCATGCTACGAGTTAACCCTGATTTCTAACATCCTTGTTAGAGGGGGAATGGATTTCAGGGTTACATCTAATGTGGAATACTACAGATGGTTGAAGCTTGCCTTGAACTGTGTTGTCAACCCGTTAACCGCGCTAACCAGGCAGAGGAACAAGATTGTTCTAAGTAAGAATGCGGAAGAATTGGTAGATAGGATATTAGACGAGTTTATACAGGTTGCACAAAAACATGGATTCATGTTTGATAAAACCTACTTGAAAAATTACGTCTACAAGAATGCTGAGCTGACTAGAGAGAATTTGTCAAGCATGCTCCAGGATGTTTTGAGAGGAGGAAGAACCGAGATAGATTACATAAACGGGTTTATTGCAAAAGAGCTGGAGTATCCTGGGTTGAACTATTTTATTACTCAATTAATTCATTTATTAGAAGGGGCTGACGATGAAGGCAAAGGTTAATGTTAAAACAATTATGAAAATGAAAAACCGTGAGAAAATAGCAATGGTAACTGCATACGATTACGTTTCAGCAAAGCTGGTTGATTCAGCCGGCGTTGATATAATACTAGTAGGAGACAGCGTGGGAATGGCTGCTCACGGATTCACCTCCACACTACCTGTTGACATGACCATGATGCTTATCCATCTCTCAAGCGTGGCAAGGGCCCAGCCCCGCGCCCTAGTAGTAGGAGACATGCCTTTCCTGAGCTATGAAACCAGTATTGAAGAAGCTGTTAGAAACGCGGGCCTAATGATGAAAACAGGCGCTGATGCCGTGAAGCTAGAGGGCGGTTTAGAGTACGAGGAAACCGTTAGGGCGCTTGTCAGGGCTGGGATACCGGTTATGGGTCACATAGGGTTGAACCCTCAGAGAGCTTTGCTCGTTGGGGGTTACAGGAAAAGAGGGATTAGTGAGAGGGAACGGGAGAAAATCCTTGAAGACGCTAAGGCTCTTGAAAAAGCAGGGGTTTTCTCAATAGTTATTGAATACACCTCAGCTGACGTAGCTAAAGAAGTAACCGAGGAGGTTAGCATCCCCACTATCTGCATAGGGAGCGGCCCATGGTGTGATGGGCAAGTACTGGTTTTCCACGACCTGCTCGGGTTGACCGAGAATCCTCCGCCGTTTTCCAAACAGTACGCGAACCTAAAGGAAGTTATTACCAATGCGGTTAAGTCTTATGTTGAAGAAGTTAAAACTGGAAGGTTTCCCGAGGAAAAGCATTACTTCATTGAGAAGAAAGACTGACAGTTTAACGGAATGTAATCTTTTTCTCTCGTGTTAAGCTCTCTCCACGTAGCTTCACGTTCTCTCCCGTATTTTCAACCTTCCTATCCTCAAGCCTAGGACCACGATGTCCCTGTTAAACACGTAAACCGCTATTAACATAACGCTTAGAGTTGATATTAATGCGGCTAAAAGTGAAACCGCTAGGGTAGCAGTATCTCCCATCATGGTTGAAACCACTGCAACAACAGGCAGTGGAGCAATAGTGACTCCTGCGATCACTCCGGTAGCGACATTTATTGGTAAGCCAATGAAGAGTAATGCGTAGCCAACACCTATGAAGACAAACAATATTGGAGTGGTGAGAGCGCCAGCTATTCTTTCATCCGAAACTATAGAGCCGAGGGTTACACCTATTGCTCCTGAAAATATCAACCCCAGAACAATCGATCCGATAGATATCAACAAGGCTTCAAACCCTACTGCTTGAAGGAGGAATTCAGCTAGATTTACCGAGGATTCGGAAGTATTAGGCGTGGGAGGCGTGGCGCTTGAGAGCATTAGCAATATACCTGCGAAGTAAGCAATACCCATGAGCATTGACGCTACTATGGATCCGATAATCTTTGCGAAAACAACATTTCTGCGTGGAATAGGCTGGGCAAGGAGCATTTCAAACGCCTTCTCAACTTTTTCAGTAGCAGTGAACTGTGATGCATACATCGCGTTAACACCAATGATTATTGCGACAATCACAGGTATGATACCCGTAATTGCTGAAAATGCCGTGTATTCCTCCATTTTCATGGTCTTTCCATAAAACTGAATCGTTGAGTTAACCATTACTGGTTTATCGATTAATGAGGGGTCGATGTCGTTTTCAACCGCTATAGTGTATGCTACAGATTTCCTTATAAGCTCACTAACCATTGTAGCAACCCCTGATTTGGCACTGCTTACTACCGGCGAGACTGTGTTGATCTTAGTATAGGATTCCAGGACCAGTGTCTCGTTTAAATTAACAGCTCTATACGTGAAGTCTGGTGGTATGACCACCACGATTTCATACATGCTCAGCCCTGACTCCACATCTCCAACCAGCTTTAGCCGTCCGCCGCTTGTTTGATTAGCAATAACGAGCACTTTGTTAACAAACTCCGAGGCGTCCTTAACAACGACGCCAACCTGCACGTTGAGTGTTTCCTCAACGGCGGTTTGAACCCCTGTGGAGATAATTCTACCTAGAAGGCCGTAGAATACGAAGAGTAATACAATGCTCATTATGAAGGCAGGGTTTTTAACGAATGCTTTAACCTCTCTTATTATCAATGGTTTAAGGGTCACGCAACCTCACCCTTAATCTTCAGGAATACTTCTTCAAGATTCGTAGCACTCGTCCTCGCTTTCAAGTCCTCAACCCTTCCTTCTGTTAAAAGACTTCCCTTATACAGTATTCCAACTTTTCCGCATAGGTATTCTACTTCGAGCATGTTGTGGCTACTCAGCAAAACAGTGATGCCGAATTCCTTATTATACTTCTTGATCATTTTTCTCACATAAATGCTTCTCTCTACATCCAGACCACTGGTTGGCTCATCGAGAATCAGCAGTTTCGGATGCGACGCCAACACCGTGCTTAATGCCAGAATCCTTTTCATGCCTTTGCTATATCCTCTAATCGGTCTTTTCAAATCATTCCCTAAATCGGCTATTTCGATCGCCTCCCCCACAGCCTCCTCTAATCTTCTACCGGAAAACCTCACTGAAAGCATAAACCTAATGAAATCCAAGCCTGAGAGATCTCTGTAAGCCCCAGCCTCCTCCGGGAGATAGTTCATCAGCTTCCGCGCCTCGAGAGGGTTTTTAACGACGTCAATCCCGTATACGTAGACATCTCCCCTGGTAGGTTTCAACAACGTTGCGATTATTCTTAAAGTAGTTGTCTTACCGCTTCCATTAGGCCCTATCAGCCCGTATATTTCACCCTCTTCAACGGTAAAGTTTAAGGAATTAACGCCAACGTTTCCGCCCCTGTAGATTTTTGTCAAGTTTCTGGTTAGTATTGCATACTCTGGCATCTAATCACCTAAGTTAAAATTAATAACATCAATTATTTAAGGATTCACATCATCACACAATTTTCTGGACTACAGGAACAAACCCCTAACTTGTTGAAAAAGGAATACAAAGGCTATACGGTGAGAAAGCCCTTTAGAAGTGGACGAATAATGATTATTTAAATCTAAATAAGAGTCTACCGAGGTGAAGACCTATTAAGAGTGCTAAACTTCAGCAATTGCTCGTCTCATTCAGCGTGAAACCCTTCTTCAAGCAGTTGCAGGGGTGTTTAAGCCAACAATGCACCATGTTGAATGCCTTTAAGAACTTCGTAATTGCGAAAAATTCTATAGTGTTGGTTCATGCGCTTATTAAAAGTATGATTGAATAATATTTTACCTTCTATAATGATTGTTTAAGTGGGTGGCAATATGGGTTTCAACTTAAAGTTAATATACCTCGTTCTTGACGGCATGGGCGACAGATTAACAGACCCTGTCACCACGCTCGAATCTGCTGAGAAACCTGGGCTAGACCACATAGCTTCAAACTCAAAGTGCGGGTTAATGTACACCGTAGGAAAAGGGATTGCGCCCGAGAGCGATGAAGCCGTTATTTCCCTCCTAGGATACGACCCCCATGAGGTGTACACTGGAAGGGGCCCTCTAGAGGCGTTAGGGGCTGGAATACCTATTAAGGAAGGGTACGAGGTAGCCTTCAGGGCTAACTTTGCAACAGTGGATTCCTCATCGCTAAAGATCCTTGATAGAAGAGTCGGGAGAAGCTTGAAAAACGAGGAAGCCCGTAAGCTTGCCGAGGCCCTCGATAAAATGGAGCTGGAAAAGTATGATGGATATGTTAGAGTGGTTGCAACTATAGGTCACAGGGCAGTGGTGGTAATTGGTAGCAGAACCCATAGGCTATCGCCAATGGTTGACAACAATGATCCAGCCTACAAGAGAGTCGGACTTGTTAGTGTTGCAAACCAGTCTTTCAACCCATTCATCAAGGATATAGCTCCACTAGAGAATTCTGAGGAAGCCGCGATAACCGCTGAGCTTGCTAACCTGTTCGTGAAGAAGTCCATAGAAATCCTTGACAAGCATCCAGTGAACCAGGAAAGGATAAAGCGAGAGCTTCCCCCAGCTAATGCTATACTACTCAGAGATGCGGGAGGCTCCTTCCCGAAAGCAACACCCTTAAGCATTAAATACGGGGGAAGGTTCACGGTGCTTGCTGAAATGCCTGTTGAAATAGGCATTGGCAGGGCATTTGGGGCTGAAACAATCATTATGGATCCTCCAACCGGTAACCCGGAGGCTGACTACAGGATTAGACTTGAGAAGACATTGGAGGCTCTTGAAAAATCCGACATAGTGTACGTGCATTTGAAAGGTCCAGATGAGCCAGGTCACGACGGCGATGCATCGTTGAAAAGAAAAAGGATTGAGGAAATAGATAAGTACTATGTCCAGCCACTTTTAGCAAGGTTGAAAGACGACACAGCCTTACTGGTTACCGCTGACCATGCCACTCCCCCATCTGTGAGATCGCACACTGATGATCCCGTCCCCGTGGCTTTCTACGCCCCTGGGGTTAAAGCAGATGGGTTGAAAGCCTTCAGCGAGAAGGAGTTTGCAAAGGGGAGTCTAGGGTTAATAGAGCATGGCTGGATGCTTCTTCCAAAAATAATCACGTACCTGAAAGAGTGATCTTTTTGATAAAGTTAACAATACCTCACCATATCTCAGGATTGTGGATTCCTGTCTTAAGCAATAACCCGCTCCACTCGGGAAGCATCGGAGCTGGGCTGAATATTTCCTTATTGAGTGTTGCCCTCCCTGTGGAGGATGAGTGTACGATTTTGTTTAATAATCAAGAAGTTTTTCGCGAACAGGCTAAGGAGGTTTGCGAGTTTTACAATACTAAAGTTGGTGTAACAGTGAAGTCTCCTTTCACCCTGGGCAAAGGCTTCGCATTATCCTCAACCCTCTCAATAGCTCACACGCTCATCAGTTCAATCCATGCAGGAGGCTCACTACTGAAGGCTTTTCAAAAAGCCCACGAGCTCGAGGTTGTAAAGGGTACTGGGTTGGGAGACGTTATCTCTCAATATTACGGAGGCTTCGTGATTAGAACCCGTCCGGGCCCACCTGGCATTGGCGAAGCCTTTAAAATCCCTGTTAAATACCGTGTTAAACTAATTGTATCAAGCCTTCCATACTCCGAGCCAACCGATAAAATGCTTGGGAGAATACCGTTGAGTCATTACGAGAAAGGATTAACGCTGCTTAGAAGAGTGATGAGAAGCGAGGACTTGATGGATTACTTCAACGCTGCCAGGGAGTATACCCAGGGCATTTTCGACTACTCCATAATACCTGAGGAAATACTTCGCTCACCAGGGATTGTTGGTTTTTACCTTAAGAAATCCGCGCTCATCATTTGGGTTGAGAAAGACCGTGTAGCAGAGGTCGCCGATATTTTATCCCGTAACCAATTATTTTTCAAGGAGAGCGAAATCTCTAAGACAGGTGTGGAGATTGAACATTCCGATCAACCACCCTAGGCGTGAAAGCTTATTGATAAGGGAGAAGCTTGTTGAAGGATTTAAAAAAGGAATCGTTGCGCCCGAGGGCTTGATAGCTCATGGAAGAGGGGAGTGCTTTGATTATCTTATAGGAGAGAAAACCCAAGGGTTCGCGTTGAAAGCTATCGAGGCAGCTGCTGCCGCCTTACTGCTGGCTAATCACCCGGTTTTATCTGTAAATGGAAACGTCGCAGCACTCGTCCCCGAGCATGTTGTTAAACTTGCTGAGGCATCGGGAGCATTAATAGAGGTTAACTTGTTTTACAGAACGAGAGAGCGGGAGGAGGCTATTAAACAGTTTTTACTCTCTCACGGAGCACGAGATGTTCTAGGGGTTGGAGAAGACGCTTCCGCGACGATCCCCGAATTATTTAGTGAGAGAAGATGTGTAAGCCCTCGCGGCATATTGATTGCTGATGTTGTCCTGGTGCCTCTTGAAGATGGAGACCGCACCGAGGCGCTTAAACGTCTAGGCAAGTTTGTCATAACCATAGACCTAAACCCGCTATCTAGGACGGCTAGATCCGCCGACATAACCATCGTAGACAATGTGGTGCGAGCGATGCCGATGCTTGTTGAAAAGGTATTGGAGCTTAAAGGAAAGGATAGGGACTTTCTGAAACACATTGTTTCCTCATATAACAATAAAGAAATGCTACAAGAAGCATTAAGGTTTATTTCCCAAAGGCTTGTCGAACTCGCATCCGGGGATTTTAAATTATAAATTAACGAGGCTGTTAGGTCTTGAAGGGTCTGTGCATTAACGTGGTTGACTCAAGCATCTGGGTTGAGACTGAAAAGCCCGAGGAATTATGGATATCTCTGACCAGTGCTTTCGCCAAGAGATACCTACCTCGCTTAAAACTCTCCATCGAGTGCCGGCCTGACGCCGTGATATACTGGCTGCACAGAGATGTGAAGTTTAAGGTGTTGACGCATTACTTGCTTACTCACGGACTTCCCTCGATGTTCATTGTTGAGGGGAAATATCCTTCAGCATATTCTAATGAACCCCCATTCTTCTTTATACTCCAGGTAATGGCATATGTTTTAGGGAAGAAAGGCTATGTAGTGTTAACAGATTCCATCACGATAGAACGGGGTGGAAAAGCCATTCTCTTCCTGGGATACCCACACTCAGGCAAGAGCTCTATCTCAGCGCTAGCTTTTTCCCGCGGATTCAAGGTTTACGCTACAGAGAACACTGTGGTAAGAGTCTCCAAGCCTTTAAAAGTAGTCAATGGCTCGTCAGTGCTGGTTTATGATCCAGCAATTAAAAACCTGTATGATGTGGAAATCACTCCCGACGGCGTCACAAAGCATGGGTATGAATACCTAGACCTAGAAGCAAGGGAGGCGAATCCGCTGAGAGAATTAGACGTTGACAAAGTATTTGTCATTCACTCAGGTTTTACTTGTAAAGGCTTCAGCACATCCCCCATCACAGGTAGAAAAATTAGGAAAACATTATGGTATTTCTCAACAAGCTTGTTGAAAGGAGTGGATTATTACGAGCCTCAACCTCTTGGCAACTTGATCACGGAAGATGTAGCAAATACGTTGCAAAGATTCCTCGAAATTGTCGAGGAGGATTATAATAACAAGGTCTATGAAGTGTTTGGTTCAATACCTGAAATTTTTGAAAACACGGTGTTGATTACCAAGCCCTCGGTATAGGCGAATCCTCAACTATTTCAATGCAGGGGAAACCTTTTCTCGAAAGGGAATCGTGGAAGTATAGGTTTCGCTTCGACTCCTATGGATTGAATCTCCCTGCCACGTAATCCACGATTGTCCTAGCAACAACCTCCTTGAAAGATTCACCAGGGCACTTGAAGCCTTCTCTCCAAACATAACATACTTCCAGCAACGGTTTAGAAAACCCTGCTTTCCCAGACAAGATATTATTGGCTACTACAAGGTCGAGATCGTAGTCTAAAAGTTTAACCCTGCTTCTCTCAACCAACTCCTCATAGTTTCTGACGCTCTCGGCGGCGAAACCGATGAGAAGCCTAGGCCTCCTGACAATAGACTTCAATACTTTCCTTGTTGCCTCAAGCTCTATTATCACCTTATTCAGGCTCCTGGTTGACAATTTTTCCTCGTAGTAAACTTTGGGCTTGTAATCAGCGGGGGCAGCAGCGAAAATACCTGCATCATACTCATTTTCCTTCGTTAATCTCTCTATCGCCAAGGCCATATCGCTCGTCGTCTCCACGTCAATATTGTTAGCCATATAGGGGGGATCGTATCTTGTTATACCGGAGACAAGGTCGACTCTAGCACCTCTACATGCTGCCTCGCGAGCTATTAAAACCCCCATTAAGCCACTGCTCGGATTAGTTAATACTCGGACAGGATCCAAATACTCTCTCGTCGCCCCTGCGGTTACAACAATCCTTTTCCCCTTCAAGTCCTGCCCCCTGTTGAGAGCCGCGTCAACACAGTGTGTTAGCTCTTCAAGCGGCGGGAATTTGACCTTGTTCTCCTCAATAAACGGTGGAATAATCACTACATTATAATCTTCAAGAAGCCTCCTAGCCCTCTCATACTGGGGTGAATTGAAAAGCCTCATATTCATAGCAGGTGCCATAATGATTTTCTTACCATCACCCATCATGGTAACAGCTGTTAACGGCAGTAATTCGTCAAGAACCCCATAAGCAATCTTGCTCATAGTGTTAAGAGTTGCCGGGGCAATCACCAGCGCGTCAGCCCATTTCGCAACATCTATGTGCTCGGTTTCCCCAGTCATCTCGACAAGTGGCTTGTTCCCTGTTGCCCACCATAGTAAATCAGGTCCTATAAGCTTGGTTGCAAACCTCGTGAGTATGGGCCTGACCTCCGCGCCCATTCTAATCAGCTTCCTAGCCAAGTCCACAGACCTGTAAGCAGCTACTGAACCGGTTATGCCTAGTGCAATGCGCCGTCCCGCCAACGGCAAGTACTCGTTTCTCTTTATTTCCTCAACAAGCATTCAACCCACCCTTAATAGGATATATTAATTTCTCACAATATTATTTATTATAATACTTTGAGGAATGGTGGTTTCATGATTTTAAAGAAGGAAAAACCAGTGGTGCCGCCGGTAACCACCATATTTGAAAACGCGCTGACAGCCTTGAGCAAGGAGGCACCTGGGTATACGATAAGGCTAGCCAGAAAGGAGGACATAGATTCCGTTATACGTATAAATCGAGAGGCTCTTCCAGAAAACTATCCAAGAGCTTTCTTCGAAGACTTGTATAATTCGTACGGCAAATCCTTCTTCGTAGCCGAAACGCCCCAGGGCGAAGTAGTGGGTTATGTTATGTGCAGAGTTGAATACAAGCCTGGGTTTTTTAAAACCTTGCTTGTTAAGAGCGGGCATATTGTAAGCATAGCAGTGCTTAAAGAGCACAGAGGCAGGAGTCTAGGTTTAGGGCTTATGGCCCATGCTTTGAAAAGCCTTTATGAAAACTATGGGTGCTCTGAAACATATTTAGAAGTCAGGGTGAGCAATAACCCTGCTATCAGTCTCTACGAGAAGCTCGGCTACGTAAAGATAAGGGTGGAGAAGCAATACTACCTTGACGGCGAAGACGCATATATAATGGCCAGACCTCTTCCTTGATTCTGAGTAGTAATTCCTTAAAACAGGCGTTAAATAATCAATTCTACATAGTTTGAAACGGGCGCGGTGTAAAACATGGATTTCAAGCCCATAGCATCCATAATGAACAGGGAGCACGTGGGTAGAGAAGCATGCATTAGAGGCTGGATTTACAGGAGGAGCGTGGTTGGAGGCAAAGCGTTTGTTAGGGTTAGAGATTCAACCGGCGTTATCCAAGTAGTGGTTGATTCATCCAGGCTTGGAGACGAATTAGTGGATTCCTTAAAGAACATTGGCTTGGAAGCGAGTGTCATGGCTTGTGGAGAGGTTAGGGAAGAGCCTAAGGCTCCAGGAGGCTTCGAGCTCCACGCAAGCTTCTTCCGCATAGTGGGAGATAGCCGGGACTTTCCAATCAAAGGCGGGGAAGGAGAGGAGTACCTAATGAACAATAGGCACTTATGGATCAGGAGTCCACGTTACGCTTCCCTATTCAAAATTAAACATACAGTGATAAACGCTGGCAGGGAGTACTTTAGTAAAAACGGACTGGTGGGAGGTTACACCCCCCCATACTCACAGCCTCCGCGTGCGAAGGTGGAGCAACACTATTCCCCGTCCAATACTTCGACCAAACCGCTTTCCTAAGCCAGAGCGCTCAGCTATACTTAGAGGTTTTGATATATACTCTAGAAAAGGTTTACAGCTTAACGCCCAGTTTCCGCGCCGAGAAATCCAGAACGAGAAGGCATTTAGCAGAATACTGGCACCTCGAGCCCGAAGCCGCATGGTATGATATGAACGACATGATGAAGGTGGCTGAGGAGCTTGTTGCCTATATCATTTCGAAAGTTCTTGAAGATAGAAGGAGAGAGTTGGAAGAACTGGGAAGAGATATTGAAAGACTGAAGAAAGCTTCAGAAATCCCCTACCCGAGAATCAGGTATGATGAAGCGATCGAAATACTTCAAAAGAAAGGAGTCAATGTTAAATGGGGAGACGACCTAGGAGCAGATGAGGAAAGAATACTCACGATGGAGTTTGAAACACCATTCTTCCTAACCCACTTCCCAAAACACATTAAAAGCTTCTACATGAAGCTAGACCCCGGCAACCCCGAAGTAGTCCTCGGGTTTGATCTGCTCGCCCCCGAGGGTTATGGAGAAATAATAGGCGGAGGACAACGTGAAGATGATTACAAACTACTGCTTGAAAGACTGATCGAACAAGGCTATAATCCAGACGATTATAAATGGTACCTTGACCTGAGAAAATATGGGAGCGTGCCCCACAGCGGGTTCGGGCTTGGAATTGAAAGAGTGGTGATGTGGCTCGCGGGCTTAGACCATATAAGGGAAACTATACCGTTCCCAAGATACAGGGAACGCATATACCCGTAAGAGGATTCGAGTTGAAAATTGGGGATTTTGTTCTTCGAAAACTTGAAGAATTTTATAAGCTAAATATGGAAGAGTTCACGGTTTCGCGTGCTAGCAGAATATCGTTGTTCGAATTCATTATTGCTGTCGTCTTAAGTCAAAATACCTCGGATAAAAACGCCATAAGAGCTTTCGAAAACCTCAAGAAAAACCTGGGCGTGATCAACCCAGAGAACATCTTAAAGACCGAATCCGACAGGCTAGCTGACATGATCAGGCCTGCCGGCATGTACCGTGGAAGAAGCAGGGTTCTTCTCGAGCTGGCAAAGGTTTTCTCTCAAAACGGCTTTGAAAGTAAGCTTGCAGAAGAAATTGCTAAAAGCGATGTGGAAACCTCAAGAAAAATACTTACAAGCCTGCCTGGTGTAGGCCCTAAAACCGCCGACGTAGTCCTCATAGCATTTTTCGGTAAACCGGTTTTCCCGGTTGACACTCATATTAGAAGAATCACAAAGAGGCTTGGATACGTCAAAAGTGATAGTTACTACGACATATCCAACTTCTGGTCCCTCAACACGAGCCAGAGTAACTACATGAGGCTTCACCTCCTTCTCATAACCCATGGAAGAAGAACCTGTAGAGCGATCAAGCCGTCATGCTTTTCATGCCCCATTAAAAGCATTTGTGAATACGGGAATAAAGTGGTTGAAGATGGGAAGAGGTAAGATTCTGCGGGATATAGCGCTGAAAGTTTACGGCCCAGAGAAAGCGTTAGGGATTTGGAAGCGGATTGAATTTATAGGGGATATAGCGGTTATTCGATGCCCTCTGAAAACGACGCCCGAGGAGTTAAAGCCTTTGGCTGAATCCATTCTTTCAAGATTCCCTATGGTTAAAAGCGTGTGGGCTGGGTTGCCCGGTGTTGAAGGACCGTATAGACTTAGACGGCATGTTCATCTCGCTGGCGAGACTCGGAGTGAAACCGTATATAAGGAGCATGGATGCCTCTTTAAAGTTGACATTAACAAAGTTTACGTTTCCCCGGCTTTAAACTACGAGCATAAAAGAATCGCTAAACTGGTCAGGGAAGGCGAAACTGTCGTGAACATGTTCGCCGGGGCCGGATTGTTCAGCATAATTATCGCTAAGCACTCTAAGCCTGAAAAAGTACACAGCATTGACATTAATCCTTATGCCTATCAATACATGGTGGAGAACATAAGACTCAACAAGGTTGAAAACACTGTAATCCCCTATTTGGGCGATGCTAGGGAGATTATTGAGAAACATCTACTGAACACTGCGGACAGGGTGTTAATGCCTTACCCAGAGCTCGCTCTTGAATACTTGGAAACAGCTATTAAAACGTTGAAGAACCGAACTGGGTGGATACATGTTTACTTGCATGTGAAATCCTTTAAAGGGAAGAATCCTCTTGAAGAGGCTGAACAAGCAGTTAGTAACGTGGTTTCAAAAACAGGTGTTGGGAAATACTTTATTGAAAACTCGAGAATAGTGAGAAATGTTGGCCCTCGACTAGTTCAAGTTGTAGTAGACTTATATGTCGAGTAGCTTTCGAAAATACTTGAAGCTTTTACCTCTCTTTTCCAGTGGAATCGGCTTTAACCTCGTACACTCTCACGGAGACCCCTAGGAGCTTGTTAAACACGCCGTCGATAAGCCTTACATATGCTCCTTTCTGCCCTACGAACGCTCCGTAGCCTTCTTCACTGATTTTTACAGCAAGAACTGGTCCTGCGAAATCCACTTCTTTTACGTGCTTTACAATCCACGAAACCGGGTGAAGAGCCCTTATAAATGGAGTAAAATCTAGCGAGAGCTGGCAAGCCCTTATCTTTAAACCAAGGTCTTTCTCTACTGCTTCTATTCTCTCACCCTTTTTCCCAATAATTCTGCCAAGATGTCCTTCCTTAACAACGATCAGAGCATCCGGAACGTTCTCGGTTGACACTCCTAGTTTCTTTTTAAGGTCAACAAACTCTACTGCCGTTACCAAGTCAGCATCGGGGGCATGCAATCTAGCAGTCTCAACTATTTGTTTCTCAATATCAGATAGTTTTCTAGAGCGCATCTTAGACTCAAATAACAGCTTTATCCCCATTTTTGCTCCAGGTCGGACTATGTCTTTCAAGCCAAGATCCACTACTCTAGCAGATTCCTCGTTCAACAAGAGCTCTCTCAGCAGTATTGTAGAATCTTTAACAGTGTAAGGCCTCTGGAAAATCGGGTCACCAGCTATTATGAGCCTGCTATTGTTCCCTACTCTTGTGATAATCTCTATCGCGCTCTCGACGGGAATGCTTTGAACATCATCTAGAAATATTAGTGAGTCATCGAAGGTTCTACCCCTCAAATAGTGAGAATCAGCTATTACTACCTTGTAACTTTTAATCATCTCTTCTATCCTAATCCATTCAATATATCCGTATAGAATATCCCTTAAGTAAGAAGAGGCTAGGTCGTAGTAAAGCTCGCCGAGATCTGCAGGTGTAAGCTCATTTCCCGTAGTCACGTCAACGAGAGGACGTGCAATAATGAACCTCTTATATTTTTCATTCTGAACGCTGTCTACTCCGTACATGATGCTGAATAAGCTCTTACCGGATCCTGTGGGCCCAAAGATTCCTACTACACTGTATTTCGTATTCTTTAAGGCTTCCACAATTTCAGCTTGTCCAGGCGTCTTTGGTTTAACCATGTTCAATAGTGAGAAGCCCATTTGTCATCACCATTTGTTCTGGTCAACAATTACATTGAGAGAATTCCTATTAAATCTCACTTTAAGCTTCCAACAAGGTCTTGAAAACAATTATGACTTTCATAGTATGGGATAATTATCCCATGCTTTCAAGAAAGCTATATGGAAACAGGCGCCATGATGTATCTTACTTTACCCGTTCCTCCTATCTGAAAGTCTAATAGCAGTGGCGAGTCGCTTGAGAATCCAAGAAAAACCACATCCGATACCTTGCATAGCTTCATCACGCTTCTCAAATACGATATATCATACTGTGATTTCGACGGCTCGTAGACCTCCAGAGATATCAGCCCAACAGACCCTGCTTTAAGCATTGTTTCATTGACGCCGGTCCCCCGTCCTCTAAACACTAGTTCTTCTGTTGAAGGAGCCTCGACTTCTATGATGGTTCCAACTACTTCAACGTCTTGTATTGCATGGTTAATAACGCTGGCTATTAACTGGGCTTTTACATTGGTCTCGAGCTCTGCAGACGGAATGTCTATAACTGGTACCTCTAGGTTTCTAAACCTGTATTCCCTCCTAACAAGTCCTTCAACCCTGAAATTGACATAGCTTCCATCAGACCATAACACGAGGTTTTCCCCCTTCTTCACGTGCTTTAAAACCTTCTGTATATTGGAGGTTGAAAAGCCTAGGGTACCTTCTTCCTCTACCGTGTATTCCAGAAACATATCTCTTGGAAGATTGACTTCTATTAAAGCAATCTGCGAAATATCCATAGCTCTGAGGAAAACTCCGTTAGTTGTAATGTTTAAAGAAACCTCATCAACGAGTTTTCCAACCGCTTCGAACAATTCCTTAAATATCTTAGCCTCCGGAATCACTATTTTAATCATTTAACCACCCTGACTCAACCTCATTTAAAATAATTACTACATCATATATAATTATTGGCTCCCACAGTAATTATTTTACCACAGGAATAGGTTTTATGTTGAACTCCTCAAGAACGTAGTGAGCCTCTTGCAGCATACTGTTCAATTCCCTGATGCTAACTATTAAAACATTTTGATAAGACCTGAGTGTTGGAGTAAGCAACGTAACGAGTAGTGGTACTAGGGAACGGGCTTTCCTCAGAGTAGGGTATTTTTGAGTTGCATGTGAAATCATGTTGGATAACTTCACGGTTCTACCATAATGCAAAGAGGCTGCTTGTGCCAGCCTGCTCTTCGATGAAGCAGACCAGTGCTTGCAGTCAACTATGAAGCTCAACCCGGTTGATGAATGAATAGCTACAACATCTACTTGAAGCCTACGGGGAGAGTATATTGCGACATTGTTGATGGTTTCATAGCCGTGGAGAGAGAAAATTTCCGAGGAAAGCTTCTCAAAATCTTTCCAGTCAATCAGACTACTGAGCTTCCCGATCTCTAAGCCTTTTTCAAGCCCGTGTTCCAGTAGTTTAAAAACCTCTTTCACAACGACTTCCTCGCCGTCAATCACGATCGAATCTTCCAGGCCCTGTAGCTTCCTCAAGAGAACCTGCCTGCCAATACCTGAAAGCCTGGATAGTTCGTCGAGAAAAAGCCTCCTATGCCTCAGCAACAATACTATTAAATCCTCCGGAACCATTCCACCATCTTCCTTATAACAAATATATCGGATAATGCTTTATAATGGATAAGGTGAGGAAGCCTTGGCTGAAAAAGACTTTGTGGAAGAAGCCAGGAGATCGATCCTCAAGGAGAGAGTTCAAGACTACTCGGTAACCGGCCGGGAGTCCGTCTGCGAGTTGATCGATGATTTAGAAAAATCTCACGGGTTTATGGCAGGGCATGTTGCACGCGCCTCCAGGATCATCAGGGACATGGTCATGGATGAAAACACTTTCAAAATACTATCGTTCACAGGCAACCTTGTAGCAACAGGTTTAAGAGGTGTTATAGCTAAGTTATTGAAGGAGGGATTTTTCAACGCTGTGATAACCACTTGTGGCGCAGTAGACCATGACATTGCTAGGGGCACAGGAGCCTCCTACTACAAAGGAGATTGGAGTTTCGACGACACATTTCTTAAAGCGGTAGATGTTCACAGATTGGGAAACATACTGATACCCGTGGAAAACTACGGCTTAGCCATTGAGAAGTTTTCGAGGAAAATGTTCGAGGAATTAGTAATTCAGAAAAAGCGTTGGAGCGGGTATGAGCTCCTGTGGGAGGCTGGGAAAAGAATTAACGATGAAAACAGTATTTTAAAAGCAGCATTTGAGAAGAAAATCCCGGTTTTCGTCCCAGGATTCTACGATGGAGCATTCGGGTCCCAGGTTATATTCAATCTGTCGACAATAGGTTTAGAAGTCGATCTAGCTGAGGACGAGAAAAAGCTTGTTGAAATAGTGTTCTCGAGTGAAAAACTTGGTGCTCTAATCATCGGGGGAGGGATAAGTAAACACCACACCATATGGTGGGCACAGTTCAAGGACGGCTTGGATTATGCTGTTTACTTAACAACTGCTGTTGAATACGACGGGAGCTTAAGCGGTGCTCATCCAAGAGAGGCTGTAAGCTGGGGGAAGATAAAGCCTAGCGCTAGATCGGTTACTGTATACGGGGATGCAACGGTAATGCTACCGTTAATAGTGGCTGGATTCAAATGCTTGCTCCATAAGGATAAAGGCTCTGCTGGTGGAACGTGACGAAGCCTGCGGTAATTTTCCACATAGGCATAGATGATGTTGATTCACCTGCGGGAGGGTGTACAACACACTTAGCGCTACTAATGCTTAAGGAATTATTGAACCATGGAATCACTCTTGTAGACTATCCTAATCTTGTAAGGCTGAACCCGGGAGTTCCATGGAAGACCAGGGGGAATGGCGCAGTAGCTTTGAGGCTGGCCACAACCATGGAGCTTGACGAGATCTATAAAATAGTAGGGAGTGTTTTCGAAAAATATGTTGAAGAATATGAAAACCCCAAGCATCAGCCATGCTTACTGATTGTGAAAGGAGATATCACTCATAAAATCGCTTTACTCGCCAGGAGAGCACTATACGATATTATTCCCCCAGATCTCGCGTTGAAAGCGCTTGAAGGAACACCCCACATCCTTAAATGTTTCAATAAGGGCCGCGGAGTGGTTGGCGCCTTAGGCGCGGTCGGTAATACTATGACCTCGGAAGACTACACGTTCGAGCTGATCGCGTACAGGAAGATCGAGAACTTGAGCAAGGACCGGTGTGTTGACAAGGAAAGCGTCAAGGTAATGAACCAGGTGTATGGAAACGAAACCATACTCAACTATGATCCTGTTGAAGACAGGGTTTTAATAACACCGAGAGGGCCCGACCCTGTTCTTCTAGGGATACGCGGAGAAACGCCCTCAACCCTAATAAAAGCTTACAAGATGCTTAAGCTTTGCGAAGAACCCGATTTCGCAGCAATATTCAGGACCAATCAGCACACTGATCCACACATTAGGGTTGCTGAAACCATATGTGAAGCCCACCCCTACATGTGCTTAAGGCTTAGGGGCACGGTATCCACGAAACCTTTCAGAACTGTTGGAGGACACGTGTTTTTCAAGGTTTGCAATGATAGATGTTGCATTGACGTGGGTGTTTACGAACCGACTAAATGGTTTAGAGACATTGCCGAGCTTCTAATACCTGGCGACGTAGTTGAGGTTCAAGGATGCGTGAGACCTCCTTCTGCCACCCACGGCTTGACTTTAAACCTTGAGAAACTGCACATCATATCTTTAAAACCCATGATCGTTTACGAAAACCCTTTGTGCCCTGTGTGCGGGAAGAGATTAACCAGCGCTGGTAAAGGAAAGGGGTTTAAGTGTAGGAACTGCGGCTTCAAGTCTAAAGATATTGCCAGGAAAACTAGAATACTAGAGAGGGGGTTGAGCGAAGGATGGTACCAGCCTCCCTACAGTGCTTTCAAACACGTTATGAAGCCTTTGGAGAGGGTTGGACGAGAGAAGAGGGTATTCCATTACACATTTATAGAAACTGTTTTTGTAGCATGATGTATATATGGTTAAATACTTTATCGTTAAATATTTATTTGCATGTACTAGGTGCGAAAGGGGTTGAAAATGCAGGTATCCTCAAGGGTTAGAAATCTCGAGCAAAACCCTCAAAGGATTCTTATCGCGAAAGCTGACGAACTTGCCCGAAAGGGTCTGAAGGTATATAACTACACGGCCGGACAGCCGGGTCTTCCCCCTGATAGGAAGGCGCTTGAATACTTCATCGAGAAACTGAAGGAAGACCCCTTTAAACATTTCAAGTATATTCCAACCCAAGGACTCCCCGAGTTAAGACAGGCCATATCTCGCGACTTGCTAAAGTACGGCGGTGTTGACGTGTCATCGGATGAAATAATGATTGTTTCCGGCGGGGCAGACGGGCTTGTGTTATCTATTTACACCACTACTGACCCTGGAGATGAAATTTTGCTTTTAGAACCATGCTACAGTGTGTACTGGGATCTCGCAAAATTCGCGGGCTTAAAAACCGTTTCCTGCCCACAGGTTTTTGAAAAAGGGTTTAATCCCGACCCTGAGTGCATTAAGGAAAAAATATCGAACAAGACGAAGGCAATCCTATTAGCAAGCCCGGATAACCCAACCTCGCGTATAATAACGGAGGAAGTGGCCAAGACGATAGCAGATATCGCTGTCGAGAAAAACATTTGGGTAATATACGATGTAGCATACAAGCACATTGTTTACGAGGGACAACATGTCTGGCTTGAAAAATACATGGGATTGGACAACTTGATAGTTGTGGGATCTTTCAGCAAAGACATCGCAATACCTGGCGGAAGACTGGGTTACGTGTACACATCCAAGGCGGCGATAAAAGAGCTTGTTAAGCTCAAAGGAGCTTTGGGAATAGTGGCCCCTGTTCCAAGCCAATGGCTTGCATACTACTATCTTGACAAGGGGTTCAAAGAAGAGTACTTGAACCATGTTCTACCAGATTACAAGAAGAGACGAGACGCCGCGTACGACGCTTTAACCAAGAACCTACCAGAGGCAAAGGTTGTAAAACCCTTGGCAAGCATGTACTTATTCCCCGACATGACCCCCTATCTCGAGAGGCTGAAGCTTGATGATTTCAGCTTCACGATGAAGCTAGCAGAGGAGGCAGCAGTTATCACGCTTCCTGGCTCGATATTCGGTCCCACTGGCCGTAATCATTTAAGAATAACCTTCGTAACAATGAACGAGGAAGACTTGGTTAAAGGCATTGAGCTGATGACGGACTGGATCAATAAGATTAGTTAATAACTTGCTCAGTAAATGATTGAAAATTGAAAAAGGTGGTTTTTTGAAGGTTTCAAACATAATAAATATAAGACACGTTCCAAGAACCGGGTGGGTGCTAAGAGGGGTTCCACCCGCGGTAGCCGAGACCATTTCAGATCACATCTTCCTTGTAACACTGTTGTCTTTGAAGATTTCGCAGGATTTAGTAGAGAATGGGTTTAAAGTCGATGTTGCTAAAACCCTCACGATGAGCCTGGTTCACGATCTACCCGAGGCTGTCACGGGCGACATAGTTAGATATGTCAAGGAGGAGGAGCCTTCATACTTTAAAATGATCGATGAGAAAAGCTTGGAAAGCCTTGGTATGGGAAAATACTTACCGCTGTATAAAGAGTTCGAGGAAAGGAAAAGCTTAGAATCCATAATAGTAAAATTATCCGACTGTCTGGCTACGATTATAGAGGGAAGGAAGCTGGTTGCATTAGGGTATCGCGATGTCGAGGAAATCGTTAAGAACATGGAGAACCAGGTGGAAAAAATTCTTGAATCATTGAGCAATTTAGAACTCAGAAAAGCTCTTGAAAAAAACATTATTGGTATTCTCGAAAAATAGGTTTCGACCAATCTATTTAATAGTGTTTTTCAAAGCATCGACGCCGTATCCAACTATAGCTAGGAGCTCGATTAATCCTATAAGCTCCCGGGCGGTTTCAGCAACAAATTTTACAGTGTAAGCATCTAATCGCTGAAACTTATCGTATTGTTCAACAATGTCAGCTATTAGGGAATCACGGAATACGGCTTCAACCACATATGGTTTTCCTAAGCTTATCAATCCTATCTTTCTCTCGTTGAGCCTTTTAACAGCCTCGCGAACCCCCAGTTTTAATTGATTCAGAATTATCTCAATAGACGGCATTATCGCAGAATAACGTGAAACCCCTTTCTTAAAAGGCACAAAAACCGTACCCGGAGAGAACGAGTTTATTTCCGGCTCTAAGTACTCGTCCCCTGCAACAAGGGCTATCGGAACATTGTTCTCGGATGAGTAGAGCCCGTTCAACAGGAATTCGCTTGCCCGAACCCCGTTTACTCTTATCTCGGAAAATGTTCTACCGCTCATAGTGTGGTCTAGGATGCCGTGTACTGTTCCTGCAGCGGAGTGGTAGCCGATGAACATTGATGCGTTAAAGCTTGGGTCAAGTGTTGTAACCATGCTCAAGGGTCTGGGATATCCCTGTATAATTTTGGCATCTCCTTTAATCTCAGAGTAGTCAAGGTTAGTCATTAATCCGTGGCTATCAGCAATAATTATTTCCAAGAACCCATGGTTAGAGAGTTCTTCAATAAGAGTGTTAACAATCTTAGTAGCCACTCTAACGGTTCTCTCGAACTGAGAACTCCACGGGTTTAGCATTGTTATGGATGAGACTCCTGGGAGGCCTTCAACATCAAGTGATATGAATGCTTTCATCACATTCATCCCTTTCTCAGTTTTATACTTCTTTTTAAACCATATATATTTCAAGAAGAATCAGTGTTTAAGTAACGGTGGGAGCCGAATGAATGCTTCGAAAATATTCATTGCAATACTTCTAGGTTGTTTACTCGTCTTGGGATTAAGCTATTATTCCATGCAACGCGCGTATGAGGATCTCGAGGAGAGATATAGGGAATTACTTAGTGAGTACTCTGAACTAGAGGCAACGAATTCTGAATTGATGGGCAATCTGAGTGTTCTACAAACTGAGAACATGTGGTTGAAGGGTAATTTAACCAGTATGGAGTCGTATTATAACGCGATCATTGCCATGTATGAATCATGGCTTGAAGGCAATTTCAGTGATATCCCAATACTTATGGAAAGAATCACATATTTGAGAACTAAGCTCTCTGAATACGCTAATATGATGAGCTCCCCTAATGGTATACATTACTTGGAAGATTTAACCCAGCAGGAGAGAAATCTTTTCCTCGAGAAGGCGGTTAACAGCCTGCCGCCTACTCCTAATTTATCAGAATATGTTAAAAAGTATGGGATACCTCTGGGAGTACATGTCTACGTGTCGTTCACTACATACTATCAGCCAGACCCAGTGTCGGTTACAGAATATTGGAAACTTCCAAATGAGACATTGCAGGACCTAGGTGGTGATTGTGAGGATTTATCACTGCTTGTTTATTCAATCCTCATCAAGAACGGATACAATGATACCTATCTGGTTGCATGGCTTGGCAATGAGATAGGGCATGTGGCAGTGTTGTCACGTGTTGCGGGGAGATGGTTTTTAATCGATACGGCAGGCAACTGGGTTAACGGGTTGAAGCTATACTTGTCGGCGAAGATTTTAAAGGATGACATTACTTACGACTTAAAGCTCCCGCTTTTACCCATACACCCGGATGTGAAAGACTGGTTGATAATGAATAATTATGCAACTATAAGTATTTCCCCGTTACCGGGACAGCAAGAGCTGGACGGGGTTGATTTAAACAGTCTTCTCAAAGAATGGGTTGCCTACTGGGTTAGTTCAGGAGAACATCCCACAGAATACTGGCTGATAGGTTTCAACGTCTACTTTAAAACAAGCTCAATTACGCAATTAGCGGATTACGTAGAGACCATAAGCAGGTAGTAGAATCATTTTAAAATCTAATCCTTATAGATCAGAGTGGTCTTGCTAATGAAGTGTTTTAGAAGGGATCGCTTGAAACTGTGCTTAACAATTGGCGACATAACTGATTTCACAGGAGACGCCATAGTGAATCCTGCGAACACGCTTGGTTTAATGGGAGGTGGTGTCGCACTAGCTATTAAGAGGAAGGGTGGGGATGACATCGAGAAAGAAGCGGTTGCACAGGCGCCTATAGGGATTGGCGAAGCAATCGTGACGAACGCTTATCAGTTGAAATGCAAGAAAATAATTCATGCTCCCACCGTGATTCAACCGGGTGGAAGGTCTACCGCAGAATACGTATTGAAGGCTGTGAAAGCATCCCTGGAAAAAGCAATTCAGCTTGGTTTAAAAACCATTGCCTTCCCCTTAATGGGAGCTGGCACCGGAGGGCTGACTGCTGAAGAATCTTTCTCAGCAATGCTTGAAGCCGTGAAACCCTACACTAGCCGAGACCTGGAACTTATATTTTACTTCAGAAGCAGAGGAGATTATGAAAAAGCAATAAGAATCGCTAGTATGAATCGATTTGAAATAGTGANCGAGGGGTTGGGGTGTTAATCTTGAGCGATCTAAATAATCAAGCTAAAATCAATGCTGCGGTTAAAGCTTGTGAGTTCCTACAGTATAGTTTTAACAATATCAGAGTTGTTGGCGTAGGAACCGGTTCTACNATCAAACTCTTTATTGAAGTTTGCAAAAACTTCCTTGAGGACAAGATTCTGGTGCCTTCTTCCTTTGACACAGTGCTTTACTTGAAAAACTTGGGATATGATGATATAGTTGACCTTATCACGGCCCGTGTCGTGGATGTCTATGTCGATGGCGCTGACGAAGTTAGTGAGAAACTCGACATGGTTAAAGGAAGAGGCGGTGCTTTTCTAAGAGAAAAATCCATTGCTCTAAGATCTAAGACGAGGATTTACGTGATTGATCACTCAAAGTTCACTGGGAAACCCTACCTATATTTAAAACCAATCCCCGTTGAAATAGTCCCAGTAGCTTTGCCCGTATTTCTCGAGCATATAAGATCTTTGGAGAATGTTGAACCTGTTTTGAGAATGGATTCGTCTAAAGACGGTCCGGTGGTAACTGATAATGGAAACTTTATCGTTGACCTAAGATTTCATACTCCCATTCAAGAACCGGGCGATGTTCACGAAAGAATTAAGAGAATTCATGGAGCGGTGGAAACCGGAATATTTCCCTCATCCCTTGTCGATTATGTAGTGGTTGGCTATCCAGACAAATCGATTTTGCTTCAAAAGAATATGTAGGTAGATTTTGTTGAAACGTGTAACACATCTTTTCGTAGGGGCTACAATAGGTTTTCTTTACTGTCAACTTCCTGCGTTATGTATTTATTCCATTGCACCCAGTGTGGTAGGAGCTTACATTCCGGATTTTGATTTACATTATCGTCACCGTAAACTCCTCCACAACATCTTCTCAGCCCTCTTACTCACGCTGGTAGCCTGGATAATCGTCAATCAGATTAACCTAGGGGAAGTGCTGGATGCAAGCGTTGTCTGGAAATCCTTTATGCTAGGATACTTGTCACANCTGTTTCTCGACTTCTTAACCCCTAAAGGGGTTTTCCTCCTATACCCGATCAGCAATAAGTCCCTAGCGGCTGGAATTTTTAAGAGTAATAGCTTCTTTGCCAACACCTTATTCATCCTAGCTTCAACAACATTAATTTTATGGAGAATTTATGAATTGATAGGTGAAAAATTCTTCTCTACAGTACTAAGGTTTTTGCTTTAAGAATAAGGCTCTTCCTACGATAAAAGATAACCCCAGCGCTATTATGACAACCCCGGCCAGCCCCATAGTTATAAACACGTATGCTTGATTTCTAAGCTCCTCTGCTTTTTTCAACTCCTCCTCAACCATTAAGATCCTTGTTGACAAGTTAGCATTACTCGACTGGCACGTGCTTAACTCCTCCCTAAGGTTCGAAACTGTCGTGTTTAATTCGTTGATTCGCAACTGTAACTCATCAATAGTGGCGTTCAACCCTGAGATAATCCCGTTTTTCGNATTCAAGAGGTCAATCAAGACTCCAATACTCGGGTTGTAATAATTGCTTAACAATAACAAGTAATATGCCAGGTTTGAAGCTTGAAAGCTCTCCGTGTTATGACTACTCAGAAAACCGNTAGGTATGTAAAAGACTAGCCCGTTTCCAACGCCTTCTAGCTCAGGAGTATTGACCAAGAAGTATTGTTCAACACCTTTGTTGAGAAGGGTGTAGTTGATCCCATCCTGGCTAGTAAGGTATTCATAAAGCTCGGTTATATTCCCCGTTACATTGTAAACTCCCCGGGTAAGCTTGACGCCAGGTGGGCTAATTGAAGGCTCTCCCACCGTTTGAAACGGGTTAACTAGAAGGATTAACGAAGTAGGTTTCCGCGTTAAGAACCCGCTAATTATTCTCGCTACGGATTCGCAAACACTCGTTCTCAATTCCGTGGAGTTGAGTTGCACACCCAATTTCTCGATTAATAGAAGATAAGGATGATAGATCAGGTTTACACCTAGACTGCTTCTAGATAGTGTTGTGTTAACAATCTTCTCGAATCCCGTCAGGGACTCGTTGAACCACCATTTCAAGGCTTCGCCATCTAGTTCATTGCTAAACCATTCTTCATATAAGAACCATAAGGGTAACGTACCTGTCACCTCACCTAGAGATGTTGAAAGCCAGCCTGTTGACGAGGTTGTTCCAGGGAAGAATACTGTGATGTGAGTCTCGTTTAGACTCAGCAAATAGAATTTAACATAATAGTCCCCTGGTTCAACCCTCCCTGTTTGATTAATGCTGAGTTTTACCTCGCTTGACGTTTTCGCAGACTGATTTATTGTGAAAGTGACATTGTAGGAGTCGAGGAGTATTTTCACCTTCCCATCCTCGACGGATACCGTCAGCGATGTATTAAGTTCGATCCACTCAATACTCTCATTTATCCTTATAGTGGAGGCGAACGGTTTCAACGTTCTAGTATAGGCGCTGTACAAGGGGTTTACCGCACTTGAATGGTTTAAAGGATTAATCATCGGAATATTGATGAGGCTGACATTACCCCATGTAGCATTCAACCAGTTCTGGTCAACTATTTCAACCCACGAGTATAGGACTCCTCGATATAGAACGTGAGACTCGTTTAACGGGGTTTTATCATATGAGTCTGTAGCACCTGTGAGGAACCCATACATGAACAAGCTGTAGTCGTATGGAGGTGTTGGTCGCAATTCGCTAATCCCGTAATCGGAGGTGTTTAAAAGGTATGCTATGTATGATGCGTCATTCATCGTCATACCGGGCAAATATATTGCGAGAACTCCGCCAAGATCGTTTCCTCGTGCAATTAAAGGATTAATCAATGATGCGATGATTACCATTAATACGAATACTCCTCGTAAACTCTTCAGCATCCTATCCACCATGTTAAACATGTTATTTCGGGCTTAGCTTAAAAGTATACCACACGATTATAAAATTTTAAATAATGTTTAGAGAGTAATGATCTTAAGCCTCGTTTGCGGTGAGCTTCTTGGAGAAGGATCTTAGCAAGCATGGATTTAGACAACGCGCAACAGGATCTGAGATGGTTTTCACAACCCTTGACATGTTGCTGGATTATTCCGTTTCAAGCGATGAGAAAAGCTTTGCTAGAGAACTTTTAAACATTTACGAGAGAATAGTTGCAGAGAGACCCGCCTCGGCTGGAGTACTTAACATTCTCAGAATCATAATTGAGTCTTTCTTGAAAAACGGGCTACAAACTATATCAAGCCTAATCACGGATTTAAGATCAGGCTATGATAAAGCGTTATGGGCTTCTGCAGAAGTTGCGTGCAAAAGAGTTTCTAAAGGAGACGTATTAATGACCAACAGCAATAGCTTAGCTGTGAGGAGATTCTTCGCCAAGCTGAAAGAGGAAAATATTGATGCAGAGGTATATGTTCCAGAATCTAGGCCGGGTCTCGAAGGCTTGTTGCTGGCGGAATATTTGGAAGAATTAGGTTTCAATGTGAACCTTATCGTTGATTCAGCAATGAGATATTTCATGAAAAACGTGGACAAGGTTTTCCTAGGAGCTGAAGCCGTTGCTGCCAATGGAGCCGTGGTGAGTAAAGCTGGGTCTAGCCTGATGGCTCTTGACGCGAAGGAGGCTAGGGTCAGAGTCTACGTGATCGCTCCGCTCCTCAAATTCAGCTTCGAGTCCATCTACGGTGAAATGATAAAACTACCTGAAGGAGGGTGGGAGCTTTTAATGGATGATGAGACTAGAAACACGCTACCATTAAACTATGTTGCAAGAGCCCCATTATACGATGTAACCCCGCCCGAGTACATAGATGCCATTGCCACAGAATACGGGATTTTCTCCCCTCAAGCCATTCCTATTCTACTAAGGGAAATATATGGCTCATACCCTCCAGGCATAACGCCCTTGCCAAAACTTGTTAAACAGCTTAAGGAGGTGTATAATATATGACGGAGCAGGGAGTTCCTACAAAGGTTCTTGAAATAGCGGAAGGAATCAAGACTATGAGGATACGGGGGGCAGGGAAAATCGCCAGGGCTGCTGCTGAGGCGTTGAAAATTGCTACACTGGAATACGGTGGCCCCAAAGATGTATCATCCTTCAAGAAGTATATTGGTAAAGTAGCCGATTTACTCATATCCACTCGTCCAACCGCTGTGAGCCTGCCAAACGCAGTGATGTATATTTTAAGCTCTCTGCACAGGGCTAATCCGGGAACGTTCGACGATGCTGCGAACACCGTAGTGTTCTTTGCCGAGAAATTCATTGATGAAAGCATTAACGCTGTGAAGATTATCAGTGAGACTGCAGCGAAGAGAATTAGGGAGAACTCTGTAATATTAACTCATTGCCACAGTTCTGTGGCTGTTAGCGCGATCACTGAGGCATACAAGCTTGGAAGAGTGCTAAAAGTCTACAGTACTGAAACCCGTCCCTTCTACCAAGGCAGGATAACCGCTAAGCAATTGCTTGAGAACGGGGTACCAGTCGTCCAGATACCAGATAGCGCTGTAAGATATGTGATGCATGAAGTCGACCACGTAATCATAGGTGCAGACACTGTGGCGAGCAATGGTGCTGTCGTAAACAAGATTGGGACAAGCCAGGTGGCACTAGCCGCTAAGGAGGCAAGAGTAAGGGTTTACGTTGTAGCTGAGACTTACAAGTTCTCCCCTACAACGTTGGTAGGAGAACCCGTTCCCATCGAATTCAGGGAGCCAACCGAGATAGTCCCAGAGGCATGGGTTCAAAAACATCCTAGGATTAAAGTATTGAACCCCTCGTTCGATGTGACGCCCCCGGAATATGTTGATGCCATCATAACCGAGATCGGGGTGATACCTCCACAAGCAGCAATACTTGTGTTGATGGAGAGAATGGGGTGGGCGTTAGATAAGATTAAACAGGGAGGATTAACAAAGATTAAGTTTGAAGACTATGCGGAGTAGAGATTTATGCAAGAAGATATGGAAAAATTGAAGAAAGAAATAATTGGTCTAATAGACGAGTCCACGCTTCCGGTAATTAAGGAAGCTTTTTACTCGAATCCAAATGTTGAAGCCATTATGGAAAAACTTTACGAGCAATGGGAAAATAACAATCACATAGGGATACCCCTGGATTATGCTACCTACGAGGAGCTGTTACTGCTTCATAAAGTAGCAAGAGAGGTTGTTAACTCCCCCTACCAGGAGTTGTCCAGGAGTAGGATGAGAAGGGCAATGGGTTTGCCCGAGAAAGGTGAAGAGAAAAAAGGTTTCTGGAAGAGGCTGTTTAAAAAAGGCTGAACCAATAACTCTGTTATAGGGATGAAAGTTGGCAAGCCAGGAGTTGAGAGAGAAAATAATCAAGGTGTTGGAAACTGTTATCGACCCTGAAATAGGGATAGACATCTACAACCTAGGGTTGATTTACGATATCGAAATAGTCGATGAGAAAAAGGTTAAAATCGACATGGGTTTAACTACAATGTTCTGCCCATTAGCAACTACGCTCCCCCTTATGGTTATTGATCAATTGAAGGAAGTGCTCAACATGGATGCCGACATAAACATTGTTTACGAACCGCCTTGGACACCCCTGAGGATGACTCCTAAAGGAAGGGAGATGTTTAAGGAAAAATTCGGCTACGATATTGTGGAACAATATGAGAAAGCCCTCAACCCACATCAGGAATGAACTCTGCAAATTCTCTTTTAAATATTCGAACAATCATTTAATGATTATGTAAACCGGTGAAGGTGGGAAAATTGTCATGGAGTATTTTAACACTACTTCGGGAAAACCCTGAGATGCTGAAGGATCATGTGAAAAAACGATTCATGGATACTTCTATTGTGGATGAGGCGTACAGGCTTGACCTTGAATGGAGAAAACTCCTAACCGAGGTGCAAGAGCTCAGGCATAAGCACAATGTAATAAGCAGAGAAGTCTCTAAAGCCCCGCCCGAGTTAAAAGAGGAATTACTTGGCCAAGCTAAACAATTATTGCGCCAGCTGGAAGTGTTTGAGGCAAGACTTAAGGAGCTAGAGGCTCAGAGAGAGGATGCCTTGAGAAGACTTCCAAACACTGTACACGAGAGCGTTCCCATAGGTCCCGACGATTCATACAACGTTCCGATAAGGTTTTGGGGAAAGCCTAAGGTGTGGAAGGAACATGTTGACCAATTTAAGCAGCAGACGGAGAAGTATGGTTTCAAAGTTGATTATGTCGAGATTGATTGGAAACCCGTTGGACATGCAGACATGCTGGAAAACGTCTTAAAGCTGGGCGACACATTAAAAGCTGCGGAGGTTGCCGGAAGCAGGTTCTACTACTTATTCAACGATATAGTGTTCCTGGACCTAGCTCTTCTAATGTACGCTATTGACTACTTGACCAGCAAGGGGTACACGCTTGTACTACCACCTTACATGTTGCGTCATGAGGTTATGTCAGGCGTGATAGACTTAGCCACGTTCAAGGACGCGATCTACAAGATAGAGGGAGAAGACCTGTATTTAATCGCCACAGCGGAACACTCCTTAGCAGCACTTCACTATAATGAGGATTTAGAAGAGGAAGCCTTACCGTTGAAATACGCAGGGATAAGCCCGTGTTTCAGGAAGGAGGCTGGGGCGGGAAGCAGGGATTTGAAAGGAATATTCAGGGTTCACCAATTCCATAAAATAGAACAGTATGTCTACGCTAAACCCGAGGAGAGCTGGGATTTGATGGAAGAGCTGATAGGGAATGCTGAAGAATTGTTCAAAGGGTTGGAGATTCCTTATAGAATTGTAAACATTGCAAGCGGAGATTTAGGAGCTCCAGCAGCGAAGAAATATGACCTAGAAACATGGATGCCTGCACAGGGATTGTTCAGAGAAATGGTAAGCTGTAGCAACACTACTGACTGGCAATCCTACAGGTTGAGGACAAGGCTGGTAAGGCGTAAGGGAATGGTTAAAGAATATGTTCACACTCTCAACAGCACTGCAATTGCCAGCACTAGAAGCATTACGGCAATACTTGAAAACCATCAACAGGAAGACGGTACGGTCTATATACCTAGGGTGCTGAGGAAATATCTAGAAGTCTTTAAAGCCGCTCCAAAAGATTATCTCCATCCTGTTAAGAAGGAGAAGGTTAATTGATATTTTAAAATCAAATTTCTTCTCACCCTATGGTTTAAAACATTGATCATGTTGGATTCTGATAAAGGGTGCTTAAATGGAACAGGAATTACCAGAGGTTACCAAGGTTATAGTTGAGGTGTTCCTGGACTTCAGCGAGGAGAGCGATAAGGCTTTGAAAACTCTTCTTGCAGTGGCTGAAGAATTATTGGATCAACACATATGGGTTGACGTAATACCCCATCACGTCTGGTTTTCAGACCCCCTTGAAGCAGAAGCCATGGACCTTCCAAGGATCGTCATCAATGGAAAGATAAGATTCATAGGTAGAGCCCCTGAGAAAAATGAGGTGAAGTCAGCTATTATGGAAAGGGTTGGGGTACCGGCCGTTAAAAGCGAAGACGTGGAATTGGAAAGTATCAGGTTCTTCGACGGGGGGTTTAAGGAAGTAGCCTTCGTTTCAACATAAAGATTAAAATTCTACATGAAAATTTATAAGGGATTTTTAACAAATCATAAATTGCTGAGCCGCCCACCACCGTGGGATGCGAAAAATCCGTAAGGTTTCAGCGTGTTATAATAGGAAATATTTGACAAACAGTATTTTTAAAATCTCACCAGAGTTAGTAAACAAAGAAAGTTACGATATATCTTTAGCCGAACTTTGAACAGTGTTTTCAACCAGGTGGTTGGCGGCGATGAAGCTTTTTTTCGCCAACCACTTCTCCGTAGCCACAACACCCTTGAAAACGGATTCAACAATATCGTTTGTTACTAAATAATAGTATGTTAAAACTCCCAAGAAAAAGTCGCCGGCTCCCGTAGTGTCCGGGAAGGTTTCACCAACGTGATGTATTACCTTGGTCTTGCCGCCTTGGATAAGAAGAATGTTTGAAGGTCCATCAGTTACTACTACTATTTGATCCTTTAAAACATTTTGAAGCTTGGCGGCTACAAATCCTATCTCACCCTCGCCTGTCAACGCCCTCGCTTCTTCAATATCCATGTGAATAAGATTCAGTACTTTTATTGATTCAAATACTTGCTCATCTGGATACAGAACTATTGAATGGTTTTTCCTCCATCTTAGAAACCCTTGAATATCTCCTGCTAGAATTGTTGACCTGTTCGATAATTGTTTGATAAAACTAGGGGGGATTTCCCTGTAAACAGGGTTTACTATGCTGACACACAAATCCTCGCTCATATTCCAATTATAAAGAGGCGGCGCTTCCTGCAAGAGTTCTAAGGTCCTCGAGCCTTTTTCATCGTATTTTATATGGAAAACATTGTAAGCCTTGGAGTACTGTAAAGGAACAACATGCTTGAACACCGGGTGGTTAATTATGGAATAAGATACTGTGGAATAGATTTTTAATTTGAAACCTTTTTCCAAAAAAGGTAGGCTAGTGTAATAGACGCCGCCCCCATAACTCCATTTTACCCCACGAGAATCCTCAATTATGTCCAGTGTTGGATTCCCGTAGATGCATATTTCGCTAGTCAGACCTTGCTTCACCCATTCTTTTACGTATTTCCTCCAGCTTGCTAGATAATCCTCTACTATGGAAATTTTTTATATGCTCTATCAAGTCATCTATGGAGAAGAATAGAGAGATCTCGCTTTTTATCTCGGTGTGAGCTGCACTCTTCCCTAGGCAAGTAGAGTTCGCATTTAGGCATATTGGGCAGGCTATGAGGCCGGTTACCTTATCCCTGCAGGTAGTTAGAATTATTCCATTGCTTTCTAGTCTAATAGCTTCCCATTTAGGCTCCCACGTATATGCCAAATACTTCACCTCTATTGTGCTTGAATCCACCTATACGCGCCTGGGTAGTAGTATTGATCTCTCATAGTTCTCCAAGATGAAAGATTTTGAATCAAGCCTCACTATATTGAAACCCTTTACATGCTTCAAAAACTCGTCCACAGGTTTTATCGGTAGATTCAATCCTTTAACCCAGTAATGTATCGGTAGAATATTCCGCGGGTTTATCGATTCGGAAATCTCCCAAGCTTCGTTAGGCTCAATTGTGTAGAAGCCGCCCACCGGTATTATTAACAGATCAACCTCTTTTAATTTTGAAATGACATCAGAGGATGGTTTATCACCCAAATCACCCATGTGAACTATCTTCTTATCCTCTGCCGTGATCAAGTAAATAGTGTTTCTTCCCCTTCTCTTTCCGCCAGCTTTATCGTGAAATGATTCAAACCCTTTCACTTGTACATTATCCACTACTGCCTCGCCAACGAACTCCCTAAAGACCCCTAGTCTTACTCTTTTTAACTAACTTCTACCGCATTGTGGTCGAAATGCTCATGGCTAACGAGAACCAGGTCTGCATTAACATCTGGTTTCTCCAACCCAATACTCCCGCCATCGTGAGGATCAAACACTATGGTATATCCATTACTCAACTCGAGGGATACGCAGGCGTGTCCATGCCACGTAACTTTCATATAACTCACGTTTAAAATTATATTGTAAAACCTATATATGGATTTCAACTGGGATTAGAGATGAGTGTTTTCGATCTGATAGGTTTGATTGCGGTAATTGTAACTTTCATACCCCAGATTTCGTTCTACGCGTTTCACAGCTTTTTCTTCAATGTTTCAAGGAGATTTAAGAGTTTTTTTGAGATGATTGAAGAAAATTACAGATCAGTAAGCTTTATAGTGCCTGTTAGAAATGAGCCTTTAGAGTATGTTGAAAAGTTACTGGAATACATTGGAAGCTTTAAACTCTCAGAGTATGAGGTCATAATAGTCTCAGACGATGACGAAACCGTAAAAGAGGAGTTGTTCAGGAGGCTTCATGAATGGAGGGACAAAGGATATAACGCTTGGCTTATATGGAGAAAACATCCCGAAGGATTTAAATCAGGGGCTTTAAACACAGGGTTATATGCTTCAATAGGAGAGTATGTCTTCCCGCTAGACGTGGACTGCAGACCTGAGAAGTGCCTTCTTGGAAAATCGATAGGTTTAATGGAGAAAAATCCTTCCGTAGTAGGAGTTGTGGGAAGATGGGAACCTTTAAACCTTGGTGATAGACTAAGCCAGGCCATAGGGTTAACAATGAAGGTTATGGTTGAAACACTCTTCAAAGGCAGGTCTGCGCTAGGGTTAAGCGTTTTCCCACTGGGCACAGGAACCGTCTTCAAATCCAGACCTCTCAAGGAGGAGTTAAAAGGATGGGATTATGAGAGGATTCAGGACGACATGGAGATTGGTTGTAGAATAATCGGCAAAGGATATAGAGTGGAATATCTGGATGATTGCAAGGCATATGTAGAGGTTCCAAGCTCCTATAAAAGCCTGAGAATCCAGCAGGCGAGGTGGGCCTATGGGGCAACAGATGTTTTTATATCGAGATTTAGACAGCTGGTGACATCCCCTCAAAGACTTCTTGGGAAAATCGAGAGTCTAATATTCTTACTCCAGTACCTTCCTGCAATGCTTGCTTTCCTCGGAACCATTATTCTAGTAGCACTTTCCTTAATAACAAAAACTGATTACCTTATGAGATACACCTATATCCTCATAGCGTGGGCTGTATCCCAAGGGATTTACGGATATGTTCTTTACTTGAAAATCAATAGCATTCTGAAACACAAGTGGCTTACAATTGTTAACCTAGGCCGAAATGCTGCAGTGGTAACGGCTCTCACCCCTTACCTCTCGTGGAGCATGCTCAAGGCCTTTCTCCGGGTAAGGATAACTTATAAACGGACTCCCAAGGGCGTATTTGAAAAAGCTGAGTCGCGTGCTAGATTTCCCACAGAGTTCGTAACTGGATTAGTCTTCTTATCAGTATCGACTTACCTATTACTCTCAGGAGTGGTTCTAACAGGTCTCTGGGTATTGCTACAATCACTGGGTTACCTTTATGTCTCTCATAGATGGCCAGGCAGTGTTTTCAAAAGTTAAACCTGGTCAGCATTAAAAATAGTTTAAAATATTCGAAAAAATAGGTTGGGAGTATTGATAACATACGCAGAAAAAGATTTCACAAGTGAAGAGGTTTATGCGCTTCTACTACCCTTTGTTAGAGACTGGTTTGTTCAACAATACGGTGACCTAACCCCTGTGCAGAGGAAAACCATACCATTTGTGAAAGAGGGAAAGAATGTCCTAATATCAAGCCCCACTGGGACAGGGAAAACACTTGCCGTTTTCCTAGGGATTATTGACAACATATATCAATTTTATCTTACCTTTGGCACGCTACCTGAAGGGGTATATGCGGTTTATGTAAGCCCGTTGAGAGCGCTCAACAATGATATGAGGAAGAATTTGATAGAGCCTATCAAGGGGATTAGGGAAGTAGCAAGGCAACGCGGGATAGAGCTTCCGGAAATCGAAGTAGCGGTTAGGACGAGTGACACCCCACCTAATGAGAAACAGAAAATGGCTAGGAAGCCTCCGCATATATTGATAACCACGCCTGAGACTCTTGCTATTGCACTAAATGCTCCGAAATTTAGAGAGAAGCTGAAAAATACACGAGTGATCATTATTGATGAAATCCATGAGCTTGCTTCAAGCAAGAGGGGAAGCCATCTTTCCCTCAGCGTCGAGAGGCTTGAAAATGTTGTAGGAAGACCTCTTCAGAGGGTTGGTTTAAGCGCGACTATCTCCCCGTTAGATGAGGTTGCATCATTCTTAGTAGGGTATAAAGATGATGGCGATCTTAGAGATTGCGTTATTGTCGATGCACGCTTCGATAAAAAACTAGACATAAAAGTGTTAATGCCTGTTGACGACCTTATCCACTCAAGTGCTGAAGAGCTTAATGAAGCCATTTACAACCAGCTTTTAAAAATTATTAAAAAGCATAAAACCACCCTTGTTTTCACTAACACGAGGAGTGCAACAGAAAGAGTCGTTTTTAAATTGAAAAAGACCATGGAGAAAAGCAAGATTGTCGATATAGATGATATTGAAGCCCACCATAGTAGCCTAAGCCGGGATGTTAGATTAGACATCGAGAGTAAGCTGAAAAACGGCTTATTGAAAGCCGTTGTCAGCTCTACATCGCTTGAGCTGGGAATAGACATAGGCTACATTGACGTGGTTGTCCTGCTCAGTAGCCCTAAAAGCGTTACTAGACTCCTCCAGAGAGTTGGGCGGGCAGGACACCATATTCGCGAAGTCAGTAAGGGCAGGATTATAGTAGTTGACAGGGACGACCTCGTGGAGTGCGCTGTACTCGCAAAACTAGCATTGGAAAGGAAGATTGACAGGATTAGAATTCCAAAGAACCCGTTAGACGTTCTGGCGCAACATATAGTAGGGCTTTCACTGGAAAAGAAGTGGAGTGTTGAAGAAGCTTTCAGGCTCGTCAAAAGATCATACAGCTTTCACACACTATCCTTAGAGGACTTTCTAAGCGTAGTGAAATATCTTGCAGGGGAGTTAGGAGATTTCTACGAGTATCAACGAGTGTATTCGAAAATATGGTTTGATGAGAAGGAAGGGGTTTTCGGGCGTAAGAAGACTTCCAGAATGATATACTATCAAAACATAGGAGTGATCCCCGACGAGTCTAAAGCCCACGTGTTCACCACCGAGGGGAAATACGTTGGCGATTTAGAAGAAGGATTTGTGGAATATCTTTCTCCAGGAGACCTATTTGTACTGGGTGGCAGGGTCTACGAGTATCTTGGGAGCAAGGGTTTCATGGTTAAGGTACGGCCTGCCGACGGGCTCAGACCCACCGTGCCAAGCTGGTTCAGCGAAATGCTACCCCTAGCATACGACTCAGCCATAGAGATAGGCAAGTTTAGGAGGCAGGTTTCAGACTGGGTTGAAAAATGGGATAGGGAAAAAGTTGTAGAAGAAATTATGAAAAACTATTATTTAACAAGGAATGCTGCTGAAACCATCTACGAGTACGTTAGGCTTCAGAAAACATACACGAATGCCAAAGTTCCGTCGGATAAAACCATCTTGATAGAGGTTTACGATGAGCCTGAGAGAAGAAACATTATTGTGCACTCTTTGTTCGGGAGGAGAGCTAATGATGCATTATCAAGGATATATGCTTACCACGTTGGGAAAAAACTAGGCGTAAATGTTAAGTTAACAGTTACTGATAACGGATTCATGATTTCAATACCCGGACACCCAGTGCTCAACTGGTCCGGGATTTTAAAAGAGCTACCAACCGACTATGAGAAAATATATTCTGACCTGGTTAAAGTTTTAAGGAAAACTGAGTTGATTAAAAGAAGGTTTAGACATGTTGCCGTTAGGAGCTTCATGCTCTTAAGGAGGTATAGGGATTCTGAGAAAAGCCTATCAAAGCTTCAGGTCAATGCTGAAGAGTTGCTTAAGGCTGTGGAGGAGATAGAGAATTTCCCTGTGCTAAAGGAGACTTATAGGGAGATTTTAATGGATTACATGCATCTAGACGAGGCTATTGAGATTATCGAGAAAATAAGGAGTGGAGAAATAGAAGTCGTTGAAATTGGCCCCTTCGACGTGCCATCACCATTCGCCCACAGCATTGTCGTGCACGGGTATAGTGATGTTGTGTTAATGGAGGATATGAGGAAGCTTTTGAGAAGGCTTCACGAGAAGGTCCTTGAGAAACTCAGTGGTAATTTTGAGTAAAGACATTAACTACTTTTCTCCGTACTAGTCGTATCCCCCACTTCACTAGGCTTCTTCAAAACATCCTTTAAATCCTGCTCCTTAAGCTCGAAGACCGATTCAGCTATTGCCTTTACGTAATCATCGCTTGGGGTAGCCCTTGGGAAGCCTATTCTAATAGCTAATGCCTTTTTCAAAGCCTCCTTGTACTCTCTCGACTTTACTTCCCCGCGGAATATCATTTCAGCAAGTTTGAAAGCAACATAGAATTTAACATATTTCAATACCGTAGCTTCTTCCTCCGGGAATGCTTCTATTGTTTTTCTAAGGATGTTGGCAAACTCTTCTTCTTTCGAAAACCCCAGCACAAGCTTCGTTAAAGGGATCCTCAGCATCCGGGCAACGGTATTGCTATCGATAACTCCCGTTGAGGAAACTTCTTTCAATATATTTCTAGCGGTTTCAAAATCTCCCTTCAGAACGCTTTCCACAGCCTTCTCGTACGATTCCTCTAGATAGAATATTTTTTCAAAGAGCTCTGGGTACTCCTCGTGCAGATTTAACCCGTGTTTCCCCACGACATAAATGGTAGCCATTTCCTTGTCATATATGTCTTGCGGTAGAGCTTTTCCTCTTATAGGTTGCAATCCCTGTTTCTCATAAGTTTTTCTCAAGATCTCAACAACGTGTGGACGTGACAGCTCACCGGTCTTTTTGGTTAACTCGCTCAAGATGCTAACCGCTATTTGAATCCTTCTCTTATAAGGAGATCTCTCCCGCATTTAATCACCCTCCACAAGCTCTCTTCTAAGCAATTTTTTAAGACGCAGGTCCAAGCTCGTAGCCCCTGTGTAAACTCTTATCTTCGACCCGTCACCGCTTACCTTTATTTTAACTGTTCTGATGCCTGAAATATTTTTCTCAAGCTTAATAATGATTGTTGTGTTTTTAACGCCTTTCTTTATCAAAGTACGCACTACTCTCCCATATTCATTGTTTAATATTTGAATAATCCGTGATAAAACTCTGTTTAGCCTCTCATCATTCAAAACGTTAAGCACCCTCTTTCCAAGCGAATTTTAAACTAATAATACCCAGGTTATCCGCTATTTCGATTAACCATAGTGCTATTAACTGGGCGATTTTATTCCTACAATGAGTCATATCTACATCTCTCCCGTAAAAACCTCTGCAAGCCATTTGTGCAGGAGCATCCTGGATTTTTTCCATATATTTGTTTGAAAAATAATCGATCAATGTTCCCAAGTTTGCTGCTTCCTCCTGTTTAACTAGGGTTTCGAGCTCTTTCAAATCCTCGGATGATGGGATTGGGCCGCAATCCATACCTTTCAGCCCCCTGCAGGCATCATAGTACTTGTAGAGGAGCTCGTAGGAATTAACGATTTTGCCTGAAGCCATAAAAGGGAGATGGGTCAATAATTCCACCGTCACTGTAAAATATTTTCTTTTATCATTTTTTGAATCCGATTCCTGTAGGTCTCATCGAGACTCTCATATAACATTTTCAATGCTGAAAGAATGTCTTGAATAATTATCGTGTAAATCTTTTCCTCCTCGTAAGGCTCCATTATAGCTAGCGCCCTCCTAATAACTTCATCGCTCGGGTGAGTATCTCTTTTCAAATACTTTCTTACAGCAGTTGGTGTAACCCCCAAATTCCTCGCTAAATCAACCAAGCTTCTTGTGGATATCAGCGTTTCAATGATTTTAAAACGTGCCTCTTTACTAAGCCACTCAACCGGGATCAGCAGAGCTTTCTCTTCCACCTCGTAATCCTCCGCGTCGAATTCCTTGCTCAACTCTAACCCTCAGTCTAAGATTACTTTGTGATATTCCACTATTTATAGGATTACGACCATAATTATTTGCTAGGTGCATAGGGGTTGAAGCAGAAGGTTGTGGTTTTCGACGGAGCTCTGAGAATTGTGGAAAACCCCGCTGTCGCATTAAACCCGGGACACATGTTAGTGAAGCCTTTGATAATCTACTTGGGGTTCCCCGAAAAACTAATCACCTCAGGGTTAATGCCTTTTAAGATTCCTGTTACACCTGGATCTATGGGGGTTGTGAAAGTTATTGAAACCTATAATGATGATTCTAGCATCATAGGGAAAAACATTGTGATCTCCCCGTTTCATAATGAAGAAATCCTAGGAGTCGATAGGAACGGGTTATTGGGCAACTTTGTATCCCTCCCCACAGGTTTTGTTCACAGTGCCATTGAGAAACCACAGGCCATACACGCTTTAACCCCACTGGTTCACCACGCGTACGCGATCGCGGAGAAAATACACGACAATCCTTTAATACTGGGTTGTGAACTTCTCTCAATCCTCACCGGAATCTTCTCAAGAAATAAAGAGTTTGAGCCAACGTTCATCTGCGCTGAAGATCTAAGAGAGCCCCATAAGCTCGGGTTCAAAGTGTTTAAAAACCTCGGTGAAGTACCAGAAACAGTTAAATCATTGATAATAACCTCCTACAACCCCATACTTACAGGAGCTGTCCTAGAGAAAATCCGACCCCAACACATTATCGTCTCCCCCTTATCGTTCACAAGCTTCCTAAAGCTACCGTTGAAAGATAAGGTGTTAATAGAAAGGGTTACTAGTTTTAGGGTTGAAAGCTTCAGTGAAGTTGAAAAGGGTTTACGTGAAGTGAAGAATGAGATAAGAATAGTTGAAGTAGATGATGTTGAAAAAACCCTGGGCCTCATACCACCCAGAGGGCTGGGGATTGTTGTTAAATACTCTAAGCTATCCCACACTACTCCTAACGAACAATCCTAATCTCCTGATTCCCTCCATAATTTGCTCTTCGCTTGGGTAGCTGAAGTTAAGCCTCATGCTGTTTCTACCGCTACCGTCAGGGTGGAAACTCCCGCCTGGAACATATGCAACTTTATATTCTTTCAATGCTTTTTCAAGCAAGAGGTCAGCATAGAACTTATCATTCATTACATATGTGAATATGAAGAGCCCGCCAACCGGTTTGTAAAATCTCACCATCTCACCCATCTCCTCCTCTATAGCTTTAATCATTGTATCCCGTTTCTTCCTGTACCGTGGTACTGCTTTGGCCACTGTTTCCATTATAACTCCTCTCTTGATAGCTTCAGCAACTATGTATTGGTTCAGTGTTGGAGAGTGGAGATCAATGTACTGTTTTATCAGCTCAAACTTGCGGATTAACTCATGATGTGTTATAATCCAGCCTATCCTCAAGCCTGGAGCTAGGATCTTGCTAACCGTGCTTATGTATATAACTCTGTTCTCCGAGTCCATGCTTTTAAGCGACGCAACCTCAACATTTGGCTCAAAGATTATGTAACTGTAGGGATCATCCTCGACCACAAGAATATCGTATTTTGAAGCAATCTCCAACAAGTGTTGCTTCCTGTCTTTATCCATAGTTGTACCCGCCGGGTTCTGGCCGACCGGTATCACGTATATGAACTTAACACGTTCTCCGTTCTCTACAAGAGTTTTCAACTTTTGTTCCAGAACATCTGTCTTAATTCCCTTATCATCAATGGGTATTCCAACTATTTTAGCACCACTGTTCTTAAAAGCCCCGAGCGCGGCTAGGTAAGTTGGGTTCTCCGTGATTACCACATCGCCGGGATTTACAAGAGTCCTGGATATGATGTCCAAGGCTGATTGACTACCTGTTGTAATAATGATATCTTCGGCATCAGCTGTGATATACCTATATCTTAATACGAAGTCGCTCAGAGTCTCCCTTACTTCTATAATTCCCTTGGTCTCACTATACTGTAAAGCGTCATCACCGTATGTTTCAATAACGAATTTAGCAATCTCCGCCAGCTTTTCTTTCGGAAAAATTGCTGGGTCAGGGATTCCTCCAGCAAAGCTGATCACATCCTTTCTTTCCCTTATCAAAGCCAATAGTTCGCGAATCTCGGAAGCTTTAATTTTTTTAGCCAGTTCACTATAGTACTTTGTGAACTCAGGCAAAACCATGCACCGTTTGGATATATACGCGTAAATAGAATATAAACTTTTAGGTAAGCAGCGATGGAATTAAATACGGTATATAAAAACCCTTTAAAAGCATACTCACGAGTGGCATTTATTTATCCAAGTTTATACGAAGTCATGATTTCCAGCTTAGCATCTGACCTCATATATTTCACCCTTAACAACCAGCCAGAAATATATGCCGAAAGATTCTGCAACAAAAAATTGACAGGTGCTGAGGACGAAGTCAGATCTATTGAAACACGCTCCCCCTTAAGAGATTTCGACTTAATAGTCACGTCATTACATTACGAGCCCGATATAGTTAACCTTGTAAGACTGCTTCGAGCAGGTGGGGTTAATCCTTTCAGGGAGGCTCGGCAAACCCCCGTTATCGCTGGAGGACCTGTAGTAATGGCGAATCCCGTTCCGTTCGCGGACCTGATTGACGTGTTCATCATTGGGGAGGTTGAAAGCAGCCTCGATAAAGTTGTTGAAACCTGGCTTCAATTTAAGGGAGATAAAAACGCGTTTTTAGAGGAAGTAAGCAAACTGAGCTATGTCTATGTCCCAGGATTAACGGACGGCGAGGTAGTTAAATCCTACCCTGACGACTTAAACTCATGCTTCTATCCAGTTAAGCAGATAGTGAATACAAGGGTCGAACCCGTTTTCGGACGAGGATTTAAGCTAGAAGTTAACACGAGGGTGCATGTTCACATGCTCTTTTTGCATGGAGACTAGGGTCATGGCTCCTTACAGAGAGAGAAGCCTCGCACTACTAAAGAAGCTCATAGAAGAGCATTTAACCTACGAGCCCGAGGAGAGAAGAATAATACTATACTCCTTATCGTTCCCGATTAGACGAGATCATTTGAGAATTTTAGAGTTTATGGTTGAGAACAAACTAATCGCGTCTCTCCCATCCATAAGGCTAGACTTGATTAGTGAGGAAATTCTCGAACTCCTCAAGGCATTAAACCAGAAAACCATAACCATAGCTCCCGAGTCTTTCAGTTTCACATCCCAAAGATTATTTTTCAAATATGTGAAGCCCTGCGAATGGTTTGAGGAGAAAGTTGAAGCAGTTTTGAATAAAGGGTTTAACGTTAAAATATACCTGATTTATGGAGCTCCTTGGGAAGAAATGGAAGCAATAGCAGAAAACATTGAATGCTTAAAACGCATAATTGGAAAAGCGAAGAGAATGCATCGAAGAATAGTGGTGTCGTTAAATCCTCTTGTACCGAAAACCTCATACACCTTTCCAGCATTTCGGCATGAAAAGTGTTCAAGAGTTGAAACAGGTTTTCAAGGTTTACCAGGAGAGTCTAAAAGGCCTTGTCGAGAGCAGAGACTACGATATTGAGTGGTCATTAACGCAGGCTTTTCTAGCTTTATCGGAAAAACCGCTTGGAAAGTTTATAGTAACATGGGCTGAAGAAGGAGGTGGTCTACACGGTTTCAAAAAAGCTGTAAAAAGGTTTAACGTTAACTTTTCGAGGGTTTTCAAAGGATATGAAGTAGGGGAGGCTTTGCCGTGGTCTTTCATAAAAATTCCCCATGAGAAAAGTGTTTCAAGCCGTATCCAAGCAGAAATTATTTACTCCTTCATGGAGAAAGCTAAGAGGCTCAGTAACGAGTAGACTCCTAATATAACGGGGATGCCCTCAACACCTTCAACTCCAAGAATTTTTAACAGCTCCTCAACGAATGGGTTGTAACCAGGCTTGGTAAAATATGTTGAAAACGCGGTGAATAACCCGGCTTTACCATTCTTCGATTCAATTCGAACCTTGAGAGTCTTGTTGAAAACCGCTGTCACCACAGGTATTTCAAGCAATGAATATATCTCGAATAAGATAAACCAGTAGTAAAGTCTGTACAAGAATGTTTCTTGGAATTGAAGAAGCTTTGAAATATTTTCACGTTCTAAACCCTCAGCCTCGAAAAACATTCCTACCTCTGCCTTATAAGCATCCCCTACAAGCTTCCGCAAATAATCTAGCTCCTCACCATTACTTTGAAACTGTTTCCTTTCTACAGTGATCACTCCTTTTTCAAGAATCTTAACGGCTTCTCGAATCTCCTTCGCATGAGTAGCCAAGTTTAAATCCAAAATTAAGTGTGCCTGTTTGCTTCCCTCATTAGTTTTTAATGTAACACTTCCCAAGTAGCCAATAGGTTTCTCTATCGATCCAATCGGTTTAAGATCCTTGTACACGTTGTTTTCCGCAAAGTCGGTAATTGTAGAAGAAGTAAAAGGAATGGCTATTTGAAAACGTTCCTCGAAAACTCTCCGGCGTAGGAAAGCCTTCACGTTTTCATTGAGTTCTAATTCATCTATTTTTTCAAAAGGGCGCCGGGGACTTTTTAAGATTGTTTAGAATAAAAAGTAAGTCATTACTCAACCTTCTTCAGCACCGGACGGTACGCAATCCCGTAGTTTATTAANCCTGACTCCCCTTCTTCACTTATTCTTCTAAGAACAGGCTCCATCTCCATTCCAGGCTGTAACTCCTCAGGCAACACGTCTGTTAACGGTGCCATAATTCTAGCCTTATGTTCTTGGGTCTCCAATATTCCTATTANAACTGGTCTCCTTTCCTCGAAACCATCCATGGCGCTGTAAATTATTGTCCAAGTGATGAGCTTGGCTGTTTCATCTATGAGTTCAACGGTTTCAATGTTTTTGGAGCCGCAGAATCTACAGACTTCAGAAGGGGGATACCCCGTTCTCCCACAGTCTTTGCAACGAGTAGCTTTTAACCTGTACCTGTCAACACGGGTCCTCCATGCAGGCGGGATGAATATTCTCATTGCTCATCACCTCTTAATCCTGTCGATTAATCCCCTATACTTGGCGTATAATGCGTAATCTATTAATCGTTTCCTCTGCAGATAATCGCTCACCTTAACGCCTCTGTCCCTCCGTGGAACGATCTCTTCGGTCACAACTATGCTGTACGCGTCGCTACCGGCCCCGCTACCGAATGGGGCCAGCAGTATCCTCTGCCCCGGCTTCGCTTCGTCAAGCACCTTGGATAATCCTATAAGTGCTGACGAGTTGTAGCTGTTACCTATGTAGGGAGTTACTAGGCCTGGTAAAATCTTCTCCTTGGGGAACCCTAGCATACGTCCTACTCTCAATGGGAAGGTTCCGTTGGGCTGGTGAAATATAGCGTAGTCGAAATTATCCGGTTTCAGCCCAGTCTTTTCAAACAAGCCTTTAACCGCGTTGACAATATGATGGAAGTAGGCAGGCTCCCCTGTGAATGCTTCTCCGTGAAGCGGGTAGTGTGCATGCGCTCTCCGCCAGAAATCCGGGGTATCGGTTACGTAAGTATAGCTAGCCTCGAAGACGGCGGCAGCCTGCTCTCTAGAACCCACTATTAAGGCCGTTGCCGCAGAAGACGCTGTGAACTCTAGCACGTCCCCTGGATTGGCTTGAGCTGTGTCAGAGCCTATTATTAGTGCGTATTTGACCATTCCAGACGCTACTACGCCAATGCTAGCCCTCAAGGCCTCGCTGGCTGCTCGGCATGCGAACTCCCAATCAGTAGCCATGGTATCAGGTGTTATGCCTAATGCTTCAGCTATGATAGTGGCAGAGGGCTTAACGGCGTAGGGCTTGCTCTCGGTTCCAAACCATACTAATCCTATTTCCCGTGGATCAACGCCTGCACGTCTCAAAGCGTTTCGGGCGGCCTCCCAACCCATTGTCACAGAGTCCTCGTCCACGCCAGCAACGCTTTTTTCAAAAACATTCAATTCTTCCGGCTCCTTCGGATTGAAACCCCAGACTCTCGCAATGTCTGATAAAGGCAGGCGCCACCTAGGAATATAGGAGCCCCAACCTATTATCCCAGTTTTCTCCTCAGGATTCATAAAATCCGACCCTCGAATGTTGAAAAATATTGGTTTGAAAATAAAATCTTTGTTGTCTACCTTCTAGCGTACAACCAGCAGGCTACGTAATGGCCCTTCTCAACCTCGATAAGCGGAGGTTCCTTCTTCGTGCATAGGTCCTTAATCTCCGGGTGCTGGTCCAACGCAACACATCTTGGATGGAATCTGCATCCAGGCGGGATATTGATAGGTGAGGGTACTTCGCCCTTGATAGGTATTTCACGAATGGTTAGCCTTCTAGCCGGGTCAGCTTCCGGTATAGCTTCTATCAACGCCTTCGTATACGGGTGATACGGGTTCTCAATAACCCTTCTTGCATCTCCCAGCTCAACGATTTTGCCCAGATACATTATAGCCAGCCTGTTAGAAATATATCTCGCAACGGCAAGATCGTGGGTTATAAACAGGTATGTTAGTCCAAGCTTATTCTTCAACTCCATCATTAACTGCAATATTTCGGCGCGAATGGATACGTCAAGCATTGAGACAGGTTCGTCTGCAACCAGGAACTTGGGATTGAGAATTAACGCCCTTGCGATAACGACACGCTGCCTTTGCCCACCTGAAAGCATGTGCGGATACCTATCCATGAAGTCCTCTGGCGGAGTTAACTTTACTGCTTCAAGAGCCTTCGCAACAACATCATACCTGTCCTCTTTGCTCACACCTATATCGTGGATCGCCAACGGTTCTTCAAGAATCTCATATATTGTTCTTCTAGGGTTTAAACTACCATATGGATCCTGCCATATCATTTGTATTTCCTTCCTAACCGGTTTATAGCTTTTGAAAGGAATTGCACCAATATTGACGTGACCATACTCACTGACCTTAGCCTTCTCAACAATTGACCCCAATTCCTCTGCTATTTCCTTCGACAGCTTGTACCCCACAACGCCCTCAGTAGGTGTGTGAAGCCTTATCACCATCTTACCAGTTGTAGTCTTACCACACCCGGATTCGCCCGCTAGAGTGAAAACCTCCCCGTATTTAACATCGAATGATACACCGTCAACTGCTTTCAAGGTGAGCCTTGGACTCCTTTTCAACACATCTATGAATGTTCTTCTAACAGGGAAATACATTTTCAAGTTTCGCGCGAACAATATCGTCTCATTGGTTATTTCTGGTTGATAGACATGCTCCTCGCTCATCCAGATCACCTCTTAACAAATAACCAGCATGCAACCTTGTGACCCGGCTCTACTTCAACTACCGGAGGCTCCTCCTTACACCTATCATGTGCAAACGGGCATCTCGGTTCAAACCTACACCCTGGGGGAGGGTTTATCAAGTCGGGCGGTACTCCGGGAATCCATGTCAAATCCCTGATCTCCCCATGAAGCCTTGGTATACTGTTTAACAAGCTCTTAGTATATGGGTGTTGCGGGTTGTTATAGATCTGCTCAGAACTCCCGTACTCTACAATCTTGCCACCATACATAATAGCGATCTTGTCAGCTATTTCCGCTATTAAGCTTAAATCGTGAGAAATCAGTATTACTGACAGCCCCAGCTCTTGTCTCAAACGTTTCAAGAGATTCATTACCTGGGCTTGAACAACCACGTCTAGAGCAGTAGTCGGCTCGTCAGCTATAACCAGAGGAGGCATTAAGGCAAGAGCCATTGCTATTACAACTCTCTGCTTCATGCCACCGCTGAGCTCATGCGGATAGCTTTTAATCCTGCTGGGATCGATGCCGACCATCTCTAGTAGCTTCTTAGCTGTTTCCAAGGCTTCTTTCTTAGTGTAGTTTTGATGAAGCATCAATACCTCGGCAAGCTGGTCACCTATATTGTACACAGGGTTCAAAGCGTTCATTGCACCTTGGAAAACCATGGAGATTCCTTTCCATCGAACCTCTTTCCTGAACTCTTCTTCACTAAGCTTGGTTATGTCTCGTCCCTGAAAAATTATTTCTCCAGACACTAATTTGCCGGGGGGTGGTACAAGCCTCATCAAGGAGTAAGCCAGCGTGCTCTTCCCACAACCAGACTCTCCAGCAATCCCTAAGGCCTCTCCCTTATAAAGCTCGAAGGATACGTTGTCAACCGCTTTCACAATACCCTTAGCTGTGTAAAAATATGTTTTCAAATTCCTTGCCTCAAGTAATACCTCTGGCAAATGCTAGGCACCTCTTTATTAATTGGGGAGCACAATATTATAAAAACACCCCACCAGTTTTAAATATTTCTCCTAGTAGGTATGAATCATGAATATCGGCATGGATAAGCCTTTGTTGGTTGGAAGGTTCGCTGGGAAGCCTTTATACTACTTACCCAGGAGCCTGCCGGGTCTCGGCTTCATAGCCGCAGGCATCATCGACAGGGGGACGAACATTATCCAAGTACGTCCCACAACTCTCTGCCCAATGAACTGTGTTTTCTGCAGCGTTGACGCCGGACCATATTCAAGTAAAAGACAGTCAGAGTACTTTATGGATCTGGAAGCAATACTAGAAGCATTCAACCAGGCTGCCTCGATTAAAACCTTCACGGTTGAGGCTTTAATCGATACTGTGGGGGAAGGATTGACTTATCCACACATTTATGCTCTTATAAAATCCTTGAAGAAACATCCAAGAGTCAAAAGCGTGGCGTTGGAGACTCACGGCGCCCCATTGTCCCAGCATGTTATCGACAGGCTTTGGGAGGCGGGTCTTGACAGGGTTAACCTAAGCCTTGACACCTTCAACAAGGAGAAGGCAAGAATACTATACGGATTAGAGTCCTATGATCCAGCAAGGGCGGCTAGACTCGCAGAATACCTGGTTAAGGAAACAGGTATCGACCTCCACGTCACACCCCTCTGGCTTCCGGGATTAAACGACCATGACGTCGAGGACGTCCTGCAATGGGCTTTGAGAATTGGAGCAGGGAAGAAGTGGCCTCCTGTTACTGTTCAAAAATTCAACTTACACAAGCATGGGCGAAACCGCCTCAAGATTAACCCAGTATCGTGGAGCAAGTTTTACGAATGGCTTGGGAAACTTGAGAGGAAAATAGGTGCTAGGCTACGGTGGGATATGGACGAATGGGGTATGAGATATGATAATCGCATCCCTCTCATCTACCGCAAAGGAGAATTAGTGGGAGTCACAGTTATTGCTGAGGGCTGGCTCAAGGGTGAGTTCCTGGGTGTGACTCTTCATGGCGAGCCCCGCTTGATAACCCTAATCCAGGAGAGAGGCAAGGTCTTGATAGGCCAAAAATATGTTGCAAAGATTGTTGAGAATAAGGATGGAATTTATGTTGGAAAAATAATTAGTGAAGCTTAAAGCGTTCTCAACCTTGGTTCAACTATCTTCTCGATTGCTAAGCCCAGCAGTATGAAGGCGAGCGATGTTATTGATAGCATTATTCCAGGTGGCACAATCCACCACCAAATATCGTACCTCCCTGTGTCTCTAGCCCTGGATAAGATGGCACCCCATGTGGGCCATCCATGCCTGATCCCAAGGACGCTCAAGCCGGCTTCACTTAAAATTGCGCCTGGAACGCTAGCTACGAGAGATGCACTAGCGTACATTGCTACTTGCGGAAATATGTGTTTGAAGATTATTCTTGAATTGCTAGCGCCTAAAGCCCTGGCCGCATCTATATACGGCTCCTCTTTAATCGACAGAGTCATCGCTCTCACGGTGATAGCTAAGCCTCCCCATCCGAAAACTATTAGTACCGCGATAATTGTCAATATCGTCATCAAAGCCTTCACTTCTGGGCCGTACTGTGCATATTCGGTCTGAGCTATCTGCGCTATGATAATCAATATAGGCAGTGTTGGTATGTTGCCAATAATATCCGCTATTCTCTGAATAACCTCGTCTATGAGGCCACCGTAATAACCGCTGGCTATCCCTGCGAATACTCCTATGAAGGTCGTAATTATAGCTGTTGTTAAACCAATAGCGAGAGCGATCGGGGTTCCATATAGAAGCACTTGCATCAGGTCTCTTCCCAGGTCATCGGTTCCTGAAAACCCATAGGCGTTGCCCTTAACGATTATCCTAACCTCGTCTACTGGATTGCCCACTATCTCCCTTAACTCGTCCCTCGCAGTATACGATATCACCAAGGTAAACTCATACTTCCCTGTCAATGGAGCAGTGGTAAACTTTATATCGTAGAACGCATCAGTGGTGTACAACTGCTCAATATACTTCGACACATCTTTTATAATACTGTTAAGTATGTCCAACTGTTCAGAAGGTAATAAGAGGTCGGCAAATGCTATTTTCCATGTTAAAGTTAAGTTCGTCTGAGCTACCTGTAGAACTGCGAGAAACTCAGTTAGGGTTTTGTTTTCATCGCGTAATGAATCTATATGATCTTTAACGTCTATTAATCTCTGCTTAATATCGGCTACCCGCTCATCAGTAACATTTATCCCCTCGATCAAGGAGTTTAGCGAACTCGTGATCGAATTTAATTGAGTACTCTGATCCTTCTTGGCAATGGTTAATGTGGGCAAACCAAACAAGAACGAGGACCTCTTCAGCCTGACCTCGTCTCTTAGTTTACTAACAATTATAGATTCGCCAATTTTCTGCAGAGTATCATTGGTACCAACAATCTCTAATGGTACAGTGAAGTTGTAGTATGTTGCAAGAGAATTGGATATCCTCCACAAATCGAAGATATCTGGCTTCAAATCTCTTGTGGCAATAAACTCTACAGTCTCATTCCCTCCTAACGTGATGTCAGACTCAAACATCTGAATAATGGATCCATCAGGTCTTATCACAACCAAAGTGATGTGGGGTACATATATCGTCCCCGACATGTTCACTATTTTCAGCCCAAAGAGTTTTAACACCAAGTCTTGCGGGAAAGCTGGTTGTCCTAGCTTGTACGTGCCAACATACTTGACCACGAACCTGCCGCTGTCGAGAGCCAAGGGCTCGTCAGGCCTTGATTTAGAGATCACCGAGGTCTCCGCTACCGGGATTCCGAACATTGAAACCCATGTGGGGGGAGCCCACTGCGGGTTTTCATCCCAGTAAGCCGCATTCCTCCCATCTCGCAAATAAATCCTGCAGGCAACGCCAGGGCGGCATATATGGACGTGGCGACCAGGAATAGGATTATGGCTATACCGACTCTACCTGTCCAGTACCTTAAAAGGTCCCTAAAAACGTTCTTCAATGGTCTGATTATTTTAAGAGTGAACTTGTCAGCTAGAGTTAATTCTTTCTTCCCAGCCATCTCAACCATCCCTACCTAGCTCTCACACGTGGATCTAGAACAATATACAGTATTTCAAGTATAAACCTGGCGATTATATAGACACCTACTGTTACCACGAATAATCCAATAACGGTTGGAGTATCACCTGTCGTCAGAGCAGCATAGTACAGCGAGCCCATTCCGGGCCAATCGAATACCGACTCCGTAATTATGAATCCGCCGAGGGAGTATGCTAATGAGAGAATTACTGAGGTGAGCACTGGAGATATCGCAACTCTTAAAATATACTTTCTAGCAATATCGCGTTCAGGAAGCCCTTTAGCTTTAGCTACGACAACGTAGTCTTCCCTGACTATTCTTAACACCATTGCTCGGACGCTGTAGAGCCACCCGCCGAGACCTGCTATCACTATGGTTATTATGGGTAGAGCTGCAAAATATGCTATTTGAGTGAAATTACCTAGCGGGTCTTCCCAGAAGGTCATCATGTAAGTGGACACTGGTCTCAGATTGGTCGGGAATATCTTAAACTGATAACCCAGTATTAATATGAAGATCATCGCAAGCCACCATAACGGTATGGCGTTGAAAACTGCGAAATAGGTTATTATAGCCCTGTCTAGAAAACCGCCATGCCTGTATGCAATCCTTGGTGCCAGCATCAAAGCTATCGAAGCCATTATTATGTCGGCAACGGTGATCATTATTATTGTTCTCGGGAGAACGGTAGCGATGAGCTCGGTAACTGGTACTGGTGGGAGTTTGCTTGCAAGCTGGGCCACACTCTCCTTAGTCGCTTTCCCAAGGTTAAAGGTTAAGGCGTTCCCGACGAGTATCCACATTCTCACATACGGAGGTATCGGATTTCCGTTTTCATCTATAAGTCCATACATTTTACTGTAATATATCGTTAAATCTTTCCTAATCTGCTCTAGTTCTGTAGAGGAGAGCTGAAGTCCAGCCCTCACCAAAGCTTAGAATCTCTGCTTGAACAGATTCTTTAACAATCGCTTCGTATATTCTCTGAGTGTAACCTGTAGCCTCCATGACAGCAGCTACTATGATAATGATCATAACGTATGAAAACAGTAAGATCAAACCCCTTCTCGCGATAACATAGCCCGCACCAGGCATAATTTTCACCGTTTTATACTTTACCTTTAACCCTTATAAAGAAGGAAAATAAAAAGTTTTCGTGAAAAAAAGTGGGTTTGAAATTATTACTTCTTCCTAATTAAGGGTATCACAGATATTATCAAGGTTATAACAACCATTCCTAGCGTCGCGTACACTACTGTGCTTAGAGAATCGACAGCGCTCTTTAAAGCTGAGACGTCTTCGGGGGTAGCAAGTTTCTCCGGCAACGAATCCACCTTGTTGCTTAGTGCCTGAACAGTATTCCTTAGATCATCTACAGCTCTCTGGAATGCCTCTTTCTGTGCATCTAATAACTCGACCATACTTACTACATCAAGAGGTATCTTCGCAATCTCTGGTGTAGCTACCACGTCAGAAGTTACAATTAGTAATAAAGAGTACCTACCTCCATATTTTAATTCGTTAGTAAACTCCGGGTTCATGACAATCCTGAAATGGAAATCATCTATCTTCTCAGCATCGGTGAACACTAATATTTGGCCTGAAGGGTCTTTAAGCATATATTTGAGATGTAGCGGTGGAACTCCCGCAACCTCGATGTTTATGACCACTTCCCTACCCGGGACTATCTTGTTGGGTATGTCTGAAACTATTGTAACGATTTTCACCGCTGATGGTGTGGGAGAGCCGAAGTACCAGTCGCCAGGCTTGAACGGGTAGGTTGGGTCCCTGAACGCCGTCATCTCGCCTTCATTCGCAACCGTGTCCATCTTGGTCAGCATGAATGGTCCGTTGCTAATCCATGCTAGGTTGTAAGTGTTAATCCATTCTAAGTCAGCCTGTATCCTCTGGTTCCACTCAGTCATTGTCAATAATCCATCAGCATACTTGTTCGCTTTCTCAAGCACTGCGTTGTTGTTGGTATATGTTGCCAGGGTGTTTTTAACAAGAGTTACATGGTCTGGATACACGAGGCTGAATGTCTGATACCCTGATCTCCTGTATAGCACGAGATTTGTCTCGTTCCTCCTATCTAAAGCTAGCTCGAAGGTTGCAACATGAATCTCTATCGGGTTGATAGGTGTCACGGTTGCCCATGAAGCAATATAGTTCTCGTCGAAGTGCCAGTAGTCAACGTAGACAGTCATCCTCTTGTTCTGAATATCGAACTCCCAGCCCTTAACTGTGTCAAGCCATGGCTTCGTGTTGGAGACTATACGGGCTTCCAGCGTACTGTAGTATTCATCATAGACTAAATCATAAATCATCGCAATATAGCCGATTAAGTCTGCCATTGTTATTTCTCTGCCGTTGTGCCATTTAGCACCAATGTATTTGCTCAGGTCGAACACCACCTTGCTAACCGCTGTCGTATTCTCTGGAACATTCTCCCATGTATCAGTGGCTGCGTTGAATATCTTAGCAGTTGTTGGAACAGTCATATTGCCTTCAGGACCCTCTGTCAGCACAACATAGCTAACCCTGAACGGTATTGGGAGACCGTTGAACGGGTGAGTCCACATCGAGGGGTCGTAGGTAACCCTCTCCCAGTCCACACTGTAAACATCTGTGAAACCACCCCAGATGTTCCACTCGCTAGTTGATGTCCAAACCCATAAATGCCCAACCTTCAACGTCTTGTCAGCTCTCCCCTCAACATATGCTTCACGCAGATTCCATATTCCGCGGAGACCGGCACCCAAGTCCTTGGTTAACCCCTTCACATAGTCCCAGACTACCCAGGTGTCCAGCCTGGTTACAACCCATATTCTTATAGATTCCTCGATACATAAGCGGGTACCGTCCCTATAGAGCATGTCTCTCTCCTCCTTGCTCTTGTACTGGGACTGGTAAATCTTCATGGTGATTTCATCTAATTCTGGGTGCTCGTAATTCCAGAAAGTCGGCTCCTGCCATCCAGGCATGTAGCCAACCCAGGGAGCACAGAACTGGGCTATGGTTCCACTATCATACTTGTCAATCCCACTCTTACCCCAGCCCTCAGTATACATGTGCCACTGGAACTCGGCAGGATCTGTTCCATATAATAATGCAATAGCGTCTGCAACCCCCATCTCTTTTACAACAATGGTAAATCCTAACATTTCTAGGTCGCTTGCGATCATCTTACCAATATCGTACCTCTCATCCTCAATACGGATAATGAATGTCAGGGAGATTGGCTGCCCATCATACAGCCATTTACCGCCCACTTTCTTCGCGCCAACCTTCTGCAGAGCCTGAGTTATCAACTGATCCGCGTAGGCAGGGTCATACTTGAACTCGTTCATCGCGATAATGTCAGCGATCACCGAATAGTCAGGGTCGAACTGGCTGAGGAACGTGTACATCGGCACAGCATAGCCCTTCAATATAGTATAGGCGGCTGTTTCCCTGTCGATCAAATAGTTCATCGCGAACCTAACATCCCTGAACGCAAACGGGTTGATGCCCACTCCAGGCTTAGCTCCCAGGTACACGAACGTGTGGGTTTCGTTGTACTTTAAACCCACCACAGCATCCTTTGGCACTCCTATTATGGCAGCCGCGCCGGCAATGTCAAACGTTCCTTCTAAGACTTCGACAGCCACGGGAGCTGGGTTCAGTATAATGTCTATCAAACCAGCGGGGGCCTGGTAGAATACCACTCCTTCAATCTCCTTTAACTGCTCAGCCTGAGCAGGCCTTAAGCTGTACATATATAAATCTATTTCCTTGTTCTCGATTGCCGATGGAACATGGTCAATAGGCACTCTTTTCATTATTACCTTGTCGCTTGCAGGCCCTTTTACTGCTTCCTGTGCTTGTGTGGTAATGGGGACATATATTATCGACAATACTAATAATGGAATTAGTAAGGCCAATATTAGCTTCTTCATACGTTACACCAACCGATATAATGTTATAGGTGTTTCATATTTAAATCTTTTTAGTCCCTCTTCTAACCCTCTCTATGTTTCTCATGCATGCTTGAAACATGTAGAGGAGATCGCCAAGTATTAATGGGATAAGTATAAGGAGAATATTATCTCTCACAACAAAATACAAAACACCTTTCACGCAATTAAAGCATAGCAGTTGGCTAATTAAGCAGAGCCTCGTTATTGATTCTATGCTGGTGAATTCTCCCTCCAATACTCCAGAAGAGGCCCCATTAGGAGGAACTTCTATCTCCAAATGGTTGGAGAAATTGAGTGACTTCCCCACCAACCTGACGATGCCTGTCATTCCACCATTATTCCTCACGGACACAATAGGATCCTTCATTAGTAGTGTAAGTTCACCATAAGCGTCCAAGTATCCGGGAGATTGAAACCTTAACTCCCAAACTCCATCCCTCCGGTGGTATGCATAGGTTGGGATTGCTGGAAAATAGCCCGGCACGCCTAAGTCTAGCCTCACATCAATGTTTGGTGAAAAACTCGCATTCAGCCCCTCCAATGATTTCTCTAAGAGAGCGTCTGGCTCGTAAAATAACAATCCCGGAATATAGTGGATCGAGGCAACGGTCTCGTTTAACACCCCGGGGATAATTAACCTGATGTTAACTTCCTGGGTTGAAGGAGTTGTGAATAATGTGATGTTCACTAACCTAAACCTGATAATCCATATCGAGGGGTCGTAATTGATTTGTAAATCGTATCCACCTGTTTCAAATGAAGGCAGGCTATAACTTATCCCTATTACGAGCAAGTTTAGTATTGCTAAAAGAAGTATTCTCCTTCTTAAAACCTTGAAACAGCGTTTCACTCCTACACGCATACTCAAATACCTCATGAGATAATTGAAGTAGTTTCATATATTAAAACCACTCTTTTTCAATGCGAGAAATTCGTGTAGGAATATTCACCACAAGAGTGGCCTGCCTACGGACGTCCCTCCAGACTCGCCCGGGAACATCCCTTACCGCCCTGCCCTAGGGTACCCGGTCATGCTGGATCATACCTGGCGATCCAACTAAACCGGGTGTCTGGCGGACAGGGCGTAGGCATCTGGCCCTACTATATAATATGAAGCCAGGCTTATTAAATTTATACATAGTCCTGTGAAAAACTCCACTTTAAAAACTCTGTTCCTCTAAATAACTCTTAGCATGGTGTGAAAAATGCGAATCTGTGGATGGGTTTTAAGGAAAAAGGAAATAGGTAAAATAGTGATTGTTGAGGTGGTTGGGTCTCGCTCTAAGCCTAGCGTAATAGTGTTGAAAGAGGAGCGTGAGCCCGAGCTTTACACTGTCTCGAAAACTCTTGAAGTTGGAACCGCGCTATGCTTTGAGGGCGAGGTAGCCCCTGAGCAGAAGAGTAAGAGAGGTGTCGAGTACACTGTCTCGAAAATCGAAGTCTACTCAAAACCTATATCTCCCTTACCCGTTGAGGTTTCAGGCAAGGTTCCCTCTTTGCTTGATACACGGATAAAGTACAGGTGGCTATTGCTAAGGAACCCTGTTGAGAAGGCAATCTTCAACATAAGAGAGTCGGTTTTCCATGCTGCTCGAGAATATTTGAGGAAGCAATGTTTCCACGAGGTTCAAACCCCAAAGATAGTTGCCGCCGGCGCTGAAGGCGGGGCCACCCTTTTCAAAGTCGAATACTTTGAAAATCAAGCCTACCTAAGCCAGAGCCCTCAACTATACAAGCAAATACTAATGAACGCGTACCCACGCGTATACGAGATCACCCCGTACTTCAGAGCCGAGAAGTTCAACACTCCAAGACACTTGAACGAGTCATGGGGTATAGATGTTGAACAAGGATTCATAAATGGGGTGGAAGATGTTTTACAGACGCTGGAAAACCTAGTATCATACATTGTCAATTACGTGGTTGAAAACAATAAGGAAGACCTTGAAACCCTAGGTGTGAGTCTTGAAAGAATTAATCCCCCGTTCAAGAGACTTAGATTCACAGAAGTTGTTGATCTTTTAAGAAGCGAGGGGATCGAGGTTTCCGAGAAAGAGGACCTTCCTGATCACGCTGAAAGAAAGCTTGGAGAAATCATGAAGAACAAGGGTCACAAGCTCTACTTCATAACAGGCTTTCCCTGGAACGCTACAGGCTTCTACTATATGAGGGAGGAGGATGGCTTGTACACGAGGAAGTTCGACCTGGACTATGAAGGCCTTGAAATAGCCAGCGGCGGGCAGAGAGAGCACAGGTATGATAAACTTGTTGAAGCCCTAACTTTGAAAGGCTTAAACCCTGAAGACTTCCAGTTCTATCTTGAAGCATTCAAGTATGGTATTCCCCCACACGGGGGATTCGGATTAGGTGTTGAGAGATTATTGATGAAAATGCTAAGCCTTGAAAACGTTAGAGAGGCAATCCTCTTCGTAAGGGATAGAACCAGGCTTCTCCCTTAATAATCTTTATATTTGTGATCATAAATATATGAAAACGGTGAGCGTTTTTGTCAGATACCAAAGCATTGGCAAGACTTAGGAAGAAACTGACCATCGAAAACCTCTGGCTTTACATCATCAAAATCATGCTGGACGAAGCCAAGCCGTTGAAAGCCTACGACCTCAAGGTGAGGCTCAGGGAAAGATTCGGCATAAACCCCCCAGCCGTCACTGTCTACACGGTAATCTACAGGATGAACAGAGAAGGATTGCTTACAAAGAAAACTGTGAAAGAAGAGGCGCTTTACGAACCCACCAGCAAGGGAATAGAGGCCTTCAAGCAGGGGGTCTTATTCATCGAGGAAACACTTGCAAAACTCAAGATTTAAGGTGGAAACATGATAAGGGTTGGAATAATTGGTCAAGGCCTCGTAGCAACCCATTTCGCAGTTGGATTGGAGAAGCTTAAATATAATGAGATACCGGATCACGGAGTTCCCTTGAGAAACTGGCTCCCATATAAGTATACTGACATTGAAATAGTCGCATCCTACGACGTGGATGAGTCGAAAATAGGTAGAACGNTATACGACGTAGCCTTAAAAGATTATCCTGGCAACAACATACCTGGCAGTTTAAGGGACATTGTAATCAGAAGAGGGATCCACTTAAACAGCATGAAGGGCTTGCCAATCAAGGCAAGAGGGAGAGAAGAGGATAAGGATCTGCATCAAGCTCTTCTTGAGCTAATAGATGAGTGGAAATCCATGAAAATCGATGTTTTCATCAACGTTATGACAACAGAGCCCGTNGAACCGGTGGGAAGGCTCGGAAACCTTGAAAAACGTGTCATGGAGGAGGATGTCACCGCCTCACAAGCATACGCTTACGCCGTTGGATTGTACTGCGAGAAGGTTAAGCCAGCAGTTTTCGTCAACGCGATCCCATCGCCAATAGCAAACGATCCCGCTTTCATAGAGTTTTACAATCAGAAGAAAGGGNTCATATTCGGTGATGATGGTTCAACGGGAGCTACTCCGCTGACGGCTGACCTACTAGAACACTTGTACGAGAGAAATAGAAGGGTGCTCGACATAGCCCAGTTTAACATCGGAGGAAACACTGACTTCCTAGCGTTAAACCTGCCGGAGAGGAACATTATGAAAAAGAAGACCAAGAGCAGCGTTGTAGAAGACATCCTAGGGTATGAAGCACCCCACTATATCCGTCCCACAGGCTATCTTGAACCGCTCGGCGATAAAAAATTCGTGGCAATGATCATAGAATACCTGAGCTTCGGAGAGTTTAAGGATGAGCTCTACATTGTAGCAAGAATAAACGATAGCCCCGCTCTAGCTGGACTATTAGTGGATCTCGTGAGATTAGGGAAGATAGCGCTAGACAGGGAGAGCTATGGAACGGTTTACGAGGTTAATGCTTTCTACATGAAGAAGCCTGGCCCACCGGGGTTCAAGGCTGTTTCAAAATACCATGCATACATGAAGCTTCTAGAGTGGGCTGGGGTTAAAGATCTCAGGTTTTAATTTTTAATCTTCAAAACCATTAACACCATTCTTGGAGGAAATCTCCACGGCTGAAGGTGGAATATGTTGAAAATAATCATGATAGGCGCACCGGGTGCTGGGAAAGGAACATACGCACAATACTTGAGGGATAAGTACTGCATACCCCATATAAGCACGGGCGATATTTTCAGGGAAGAAATAAGGAAAGGTACTCAGCTAGGACTTATCGCTAAACAATACATGGATAAAGGAGAATTAGTTCCAGACGATATCGTCATAGAAATTGTTAAGAAAAGGCTTCGGGAAAAAGATGTTGAGAAAGGCTTCATCCTGGACGGGTTCCCTAGAACGCTTAACCAGGCTAAAGCATTAGAGGAGGTAATACCCGTTGATGCCGTAGTACACGTACTGGTTTCCGAAGAGGTTGCTGTTAGAAGGCTGAGCGGCCGGGTCATATGTCCTGTTTGCGGAAGGGTTTACAATATCTACTATGAACCCAAGCCAAAGAATGATGAAGTCTGCGACTACGATGGGTCAAAACTGGTCAGGCGCCCTGATGACGAACCAGAAGTGGTTAGGAACAGATACAGGGTTTTCTACCAAACCTTCACTCCAATAATTGAATATTACAGGAATAAGAGAAAGCTCATCGAGATTAACGGGGAAGGAGGCATTTCATTCGTCATGCCCTTACTTGAAAAAGTCCTTAGAGAAAATGGAATACTGAACATCCCTCCATGTCGCGAGGGCTTGTGACCACGGGGCTCGAAAACAATAGAAGCCAGGCTTCTTTGTTGAAAACCCTTTGCCGCTTAATTTCCTTCTTACTTGAAAGAGAGTTCGACTTTTTCAGCGATGACTACTTGAACAGCGAGGGGAGAAAACTGCTTGAAAAGATCATTGAAATCATGCTTGAAACAAACCCTGAATACGGTAGACGAATAACCACGGTGAGAAGGAAGGGCTCTAGAGAAGAAGTTGTCGCCCTTCTCGCAGAGATTGGCGAGAAATATCAGTGCTGGTGATTGTTCTTGCCCCTATTTCTCAACACAGGTATGCAACCACTACACTTTAATACTCCACTACAATCCGGGTCAGGGTTTTTCAAAGATATTTTCTCCCCTAGCGGTATCCTGCCATACTCAATGTTTACTTCAACCTTCTCAGCAAGCTCAGAGGTTAACACGGAGACCAAGGTTGCTATCTCATCCTTCGATCTCCCGTAAAGCAGGAGTAATGCCTCGTTACCATTCAGAGTTACAGCAGAGATAACCCTATTGCAGTTCAAAGCTTTTCCGATAATCTTCTCCAGCTCGTTACTCCTAACCCTTACAACCCCTGCCACGTCTCCTAAGAGGGCTGGTGATACTGCAAGCCTGAAGTCTACGAGCCCGTTTCTCTGAAGCTTCCTGAACCTCTCCCTTAACGAGATGTAGTTAAATCCTAGCTCGCGGGAAATCTTGAGGAAGCTTATTCTCGGGTTTTTAATCAGCATTCTGGTCAGTTTATACTCAACATCATCCAAAACAATAACCACCATTCACATTGATGCTAATGTAAAAGACTCTTATATTTTTCACGAACACCCTAATGAAGAGACAGCTACGTTATTGAAGACATTTTTTAAGATAGTTCATCTGAGCCTCTGGAATCCTCCACCCCATAGCGCCTATTAACTCCTTAACATGCTCAATTCTCTCAGCCTTCGGGATCGCCACCACGTTTTCATGAGAAATTAGATAGTTCAGCGAAACCTGTATAGGTGTCTTACCTGTTCTTTCGCTAACCGCTTTAATGCAGGGATTATCCTTAACGGAGCCTCTTTCTATAGGTGTATACGCCTGGAGGGTTATTTTCTGGGACATGCAGAAGGGCAGCAACTGCTCCTCCACTTCAACCCTGTTTAAAACACTGTAATGGACTTGGAGGGCTACGATAGGTGTTTTCTTAGCACCGTAAACGGCTTCCTTCAACTGGTTAAGAGAGAAGTTGCTAACACCTATGTACCTGGTCAAGCCTTTATCGATCAATACTTCGAAATTCTGAACTTGCTGAGTGATAGAGAGCCTTTCATTAGGCCAGTGGATAAGGTATAGATCAACATAGCTGACGCCTAGCCTTCTCAGACTTTCCTGTGCAGTCCTAACTATCTTCTCCCTATCGTCCAGCCTGTTTGGTAACATCTTAGTGGTTATGAATACTCCATCCCTGCCGACATGTTTTATAACCTCTCCTACAAACTCCTCCGCCCTCCCCATGTCATACATTTCCGCCGTGTCAACATGGTCGATCCCGTTTGTTAAACCGTAAACGTATGCTTCAAAAGCCTTAGAGTAGTTCTTTATCCCATAGGTCCCTAAACCTATGGAAGAGATTGTATCAGATCCTATTCGCTTCCTATCGATTGAACCAGGCATGTTGAGAATACCTAATTATTAAATATGCCAGTGAAACTTAAATTTCTATCTCACAGCATTTTGAAAAGCCGCCGGCGGGATTTGAACCCGCGTCCACCGGCTTTCTTGACGGGCCTACTCAAAACGCTTACAAGGCCGGCGCTCCACCGGGCTGAGCTACGGCGGCATCATTATTCCTAAACGTAGTGATAGATTTTTAACTTTAACCCCCAGATACAGGGGGCATCAGGACAACCTCGTCACCTTCCTTAAGCTCTAGGTTTAAGGCTTTAGGCGATATGTTGTTGACGAGGACAATGATTTCTGATTTACCCTGGAGTATGTTCTCAATGATTTTTGAAAGCCCTGGGCGAGACGCCTTAAGATGCTCCATAAGGCTAAGCAACGATGGATTGGTGAGGGAGACTTCTTCCAGGGAGGTTCCCGCTTTATCAGCAAGCCACAGAAAATACTTGACCCTAACCTTCACCATTCCCTCCTCATCCCTAGGAAGACTTTGATTTTTCACGGGAGAGGGCTTCATCCATCAGCTTCTTCCACTCCTCATCGCTCAAACTCCTGTAATCCGGGTGGAGTAGACTTCGGTACTCCTTGTTCTTCAGGAAGAAATAGATCGCATAACTACATATTGGCACTATCGATAACCCCTTCTGTTTCGCAAGCTCTAGAGCATACTCTACTAAACGCTTAGCAACGCCTTGCCCCCTGAAAGCCGGGGGCGTGTAGGTCTCTAATAATATCATGGAGCCGTTTTCCACGTGATATCTTAGAAAAGCTTTCTCCTCGCCTCCCTTCAACCTAGCATATATCACGGACGAAGTGTGGCCGATCTCTACGTCCATTTAGACACCTCTGAGTATTCTAAGTGATGCTTATTAGATAGAAACCTTATAATTATTTGAAAGTGTCAATGATGCATCCAACGTTGAGCCTCATAAAACTACTAGGTGTCGCCCTGGTTTTCTTAATCCTGGCAACAGGCGTTGGATTTCTAAATGGAGAGCAGGGCCGGGAGAAGACAATCGTTTTCACATACAAAGGATACACTGTTATCACCGCCTCTATGGATGGAGCTAGAAAAGTAACAGGCGTCGACGACGTCGATTATGTTTCACTAACATACGAGTACGTGGTCATCATCAACACTACTTTCAACATTGAGAACTTGAAAAGAAGAATGTGTAACGGGGTAGTAAACATTACAAGCATTACCGTAACAATCCACCCGGAAAACTCCTCCTTCACACCTCCATCTCCGCCAATAGTATTTGAATCCGAGTGCTCCAACGAACCCTTCATTCTTGTCTTCACAAATGGGAGTTTCGAATTCAGGAGTCAACCTGGAACCCTCTACCTTCAAGGGTTTACGCGAATGGATGTTGACACAGCCCACTACATCTACTTCCTGACAGTAATGATGTTTAATGAAACAAGGGACCAAGGTTGGAGCATCTATGTTGAACCCCTCTCCAATCTACCTGTCCTTGTCAGCTTTGATGAACAGCAAGAAGTTGAAGGAGTCGACATTCTAACGATGCATTCTGTGGTTTACATGGAGAATACCAGGCACACTTTCAGGGAGATCCTAGGACGCTTAGTATACGATTTCATAATTGAAGGGGAATCATACACGGGCAGCATTATTTTGATTCACAGCATGGGTGAAAACGCAGTAAACGTTACTGCGGATATTGTGGGCAATGAAACCATAATCATCAATCTGGATGAACCTGCCACATGCTTCGTTATAATCGAAGCCCCTTACGGGGTTGAAACATCCTCCAACCTAGAGCTTAAAAACTATACAAGCATAGGGACAACAATATACTACTCCATAAAACCAGCGAATTGTTCAAGCTTATCATTCCGTTTCAACAAGAATGTTACACTACTCTTTAAACCGGAGTTTCCCGAGAAAGGGGTGAACCCTAAGTACGTCCCCCCGTCGATCGACATTATCGCGACAACCCTAGTGTTCGACATCGGGGTCGCATATCTTGTTTACGCCACGATAGGTAAGCTACTGGGTTTTGCCCGTAGAGGGGGAGTTCCCCGCTTCAGGCTTCTCCGCGGATTGTTTAAGAAGTTTAAGGTTATGCTTGTAAACGGATAAGGGATGTTTACCTCCTTTACAGTACTCCTGAATAGGGCATGCACCTACCGATTTCATCCTGTCACAACTATATGGGGTATACTTCCGCCTACTACCCCTTAAACCGGCGATATGTTCCACCTGGTACCGTGCGATTTTCTCGTCGAAATCTGCAGTAGTTCTAAAAACCGCTAACACATCTTCTACACTGTATCCAATGTTGACGAGAAATGCTGCTAGGTTGAATCTTTCCTCATGACTAGGGTTGCCGCCTGTTTTCATAATTGAAAGGATCTTCTTCATACAGGGCGGGAAGGCCTCCTCAACCACACCATATACTTCTTCACCAACCCCCCTATCTTTAACAAAGCTTCTCTTCCACCACTTAACATTCTCAAGATACTTTTCCACCTCCGTAATTAAAGGTTGAATTTCGCTTAGAAACTCTGCTGAAGGAGTCTGGAGATCTTCATACGTTTTCAAAATGTAGTGGAAACAAGCCTCCTCTAATAAACGCGCAAACCGTTTACGGTCCACGTATACAAGCCCTTCATGAACTATTTGGCTAGATAAATTGTAAGATGAGTCCTGCTCGAGTCTACCGGCGACAAGTCTTACGAAGCTTGTAAGCGAAATGCCGTACGACAGGGACAGCCATCCATATCGTCTCTTACCCTTCTCATCCTCGAAAACCCTTAGAAGCCTAGGGGGTTGAAATGTTTTGACAGCACTGATGCCTATTTTCCTAGCTATGCTAATCAAAAGTTCATCGTTCTCGCTCCTGAAGAAGAACCCGGCTCTTTTAGAGTAGGCTACAGCAGTTCTAGTAAGTAGCTGCGGCTCCTTAATAGCTTTCGAAACCAGTCCAAGAGAGTGGAAGATTATGACCTCGTGGTCAGAGTTATAGAAGGACCTATCCTGGGGCACTGAGGTTTTCTCGACAATTAGCTTCAGATATGACAATATTTTTTCATAAAGTGGTGCGTCAGGGCTCCCTATAAGGACTGGGAGAACAGTATAGGGGTTTGAAATAACGTCTTCTAAGCGAAGGAGAAACGGATACTTCCAGTATAATGGTATCCCGGACATTCTCCTCAGCCTGATCGGGTTCTATCACCACTCACACGATGGCGTAGCCATCACAGGTTTTCCGGAACTTATAAGGCGGGTTCAGCGCTTTGGCCCCACATCATTCTTCAGAGGCCCTCCCTCATGGGAGGTCCCCATGCATCAACCCCGCCGTTTTAAAATATGGGTTAAGCAGGGTTTTAACGGTATTGGTTTCAATCAATTTCAAACAATATTTTTTCAAACCCTCTTATCCGAGTCCCTTTCCTCACATTGAATCTTAAAACCCTGCCGCCTGCTTCAACCTTATAAGGAACTCCTAAGTCAGCCTCCACGACTCGGGCTTTAGCTGGGAAAACCCATACTACTTCATAATCGTATTCTGCCACTTCTTCTTCGTAGTAGTTCTCATAAGTGTTTAAGCCTTTAACCAGGTTTCCTTTGAAAGTCACTATGAATAGAATGTAAGGTCTCCTAGTATCCCCCCCTGAACCCAATGCTAACATTTAACACTGTGGGAGGGCGATTCCGAGCCATTGACTAAAACCTTTTCAAGATCCAGGTAAAACTGCATGTTCCTGGAGAGGGTTCCTAATTCTTCATCCAACCGGTCTTGGTCACTTGCTACTGAGGCATAATATCCGTCTGGATCATAGTATTCGAAAACGATCAATTCGTTGAAAACCCCATTATCCTGAACAGTAAAGAATCCGTTGGCAAATACGGGGAAGGGCTCAGTCATTCCTCCTCTCCTTAGATGCTATTTTCCTAAAAGCCTCGAGGCCTTTATCCGTTAACCTGAGGTAGTTATACTTACCCGACCTCACCACGTTAACATAACCCTCATCCTCAAGCTTCTTAATCCTCCTACTAACGCTTGATTTCGGCCTACCTGTTAAGTTTACTAGTTCTGATTGCTGAAGACCTTTATCACCAGCTTTGCCTAGAACCATTATAATATCCCTTACCACTTCGTCAGTTAGCAAGTCCCTAGTAGCCACTGCCTCAAGCTCAACCGACATCCTTCTCCTCCACAAATATACGAAAACCCCTGAGGCCCCAATTGCCAGGAGGATTACCGTAACAGCGATGCTTATGTCGAAGCCTGAGGCTGGAGAAGGCTGAGTGGGAGGAATTTGTTCAATATTAGTTAAAATCAGTATGAAGTACAAGCCGGGACGGTTAATCTGCAGAACTGTGAAAGAGTTCGAGTAGTAAACTGTTCCATTATATGATCCGACGCCTAAATTTTCCACAGTGATTTCATGGCTACCGTAGATATACAGATTAAAACTTGCCGACCCGATATCCGCGAACCCCTCAAGATCTAGGAAAAACCCGTATACACCTGGCGCGTAATTCTCAGTAACATTCTCAGCTACTAACCATGTCGTGACTCGAGTAGTGTTATAGGTTATCAGTTTCAAAACCTTGCCAAACTCGTTGTATTCGTATATTAAGGTTCCTGCTTCGGGAGTGGCGGTAATGTTGATAATACTGAACACTGCTTGCTCGCCTAGGAACATTAACGGTATTTCAAACATCGTAGTATTTGAAGAATCATAGATATCAAGCACTATCTCCATTATCCCGGTGTTTGACGTTAAATCGTAGGAAAGATTTATAGAGATTGAGTACGCTGTCTCTCCATTTAAAACCGGTGTTAAAGCCAAAACCATCATGAAAGCAATTATAACCGTTAAAGCTTTCTGTTTTAACATACGTCATCAAGGAGATTTATGGATGAGATGGAATTTAAAAAATATAATTGACTATTGACCCATTCTGATTCTTATCATTCCATCCTCAAACATGTTTCTTATCTCCATTCTCAGCTCCAGCTGGAACTGTTCCAGGCTCAGGTACAGTAGTTGTAAACCTGTTGCATGGGTTGAATTAGCGACTTCCTCAACCATTTGGCGGATGTACTGGTAGAGTTCTGTCACATTGTTTATATCATGTTGTAGTCTCCAAGCCCGCATTATTACGGGAAAACTGAACTCGAGCTTTATAGCGTAGTCTGTTAGTATCTTAGCGACAGCGTCGATCTGCATTGCCCTGTATCTTTCTCTAAGCTGGACGGCTTCCATTCTTATGTACTGGACAAGTTCCCTGAAATTCTTTATTTCCCCGGCCTCTATCTTAGCCTTAATCTCCTCTTTAAGTTCTGGAGGCAGTTTTTCTAAAACATGGAAGAGATGCAGTTTCAGGCCTCTTGGAACTATTAACTTATTGCTTAAACCTTCATAGTCAGATGCGGCAAGCCTTACTTTCTGTGCGAACACGCTTTTAACGAGGACGGCGAAACCTCTCACGTAGGCCCTGTAGCCTCCGACAGCATGCCAGAAGGCTTCTGTAACATTGGTTTCAAGCAGTTCTTCAGCCTGGGCTGTTAAGTTGTCACCTCTTTCAATATGCAAGTATACAAGCCCGGGTATTGTCAGATTCCAAGCCTCTACCTGTCCGATGGCTTCCTCAAGCAACTGCTTCAGCTCGCCAGCTTTTTCCAACACTGCTTCAACGGTTTCCGGGGTTACTGTGCCATTCTCATCAAGTGTTGGAGGTATAACCTTGGCTAACACTGGGTTTGCGAACGCTGGGGCGTGACTGTAATGAATAGCAGCTACTATTGCAAACACTGTAGCTCTCTGAGTATTGTTCTCGCTCAGTTCTAAGGCTTTCTCGAGGAAGAAGTCCCCTCTCATCAAGCTGATGTTAGCGGCTTGAACATTTGACCCGATTTCCCACTGTAAGAGATCGTAGGTTAGGTTTCTCATAGTGTATGCTAGGTCGAGCGCCTCGGTGAAGTTGATGGCAAGTCTGTATAAACCGTAAGCTCCACCGCCGACATTTACGTCTTCAACAATGTTCTCGTCCTGCACGGGAGTTTCATCAGCTATCAAAACTACCGGGGTTGCTAGCGATACGAGTAGGGTGATTAGAGCGAATATGGGGAGAGTTTTCAACCATTTCATACCTTTTCACCGTGGTAACAGTATATCGACCGTTTTAAATAAGGGTTAATTGATAATTTCCATTAGGGATTGTTCCACCCAGTTGAAACGATCAACACGGTGGATTGTTTTGTGGATCTACGACGAACTCTACAGCTGTCCCAAGACAATCTTGATTGGTAAGACTCCCATAGGGAAGTATTCTGGGTTGCTGACCTTGTCTCTTGGAAACTTCAGAGCAAACGTACTGAGAAAAGGGGGAGATTGGTTTCTCTTCCACAACATTCCTGGAGAGTTAAACCCTGATGAAACCGTTTATGCGTGTTTCCAAGTAGCCAGGGGATTGTTGCATGAGATGAAGGGGTTGGAAAAGGTGATTGCGGCTTCAATGTTCTATGGTGGTTTAACCTTCTTCGTGGAGCTGGAAAGCAAGCAGTCCCTCTTTAACATGGAACCAGTCAACACAGATGTATTCAGGTTTTACATAAACCCTAAAGGAGAGAGAAACGTTAAGGAGTCAAGCTTCGAGCAGTTGAGCTTGTTCACGCTCTCAATGAGGGAGGGCTGGGCGGATCTAATGCGTGAAAGCTGTGCTGAAATAGGTAAAGTAACTGGTGGCTTCTGCGCTATCTCCACAAATGTTGGAGAGTTGATAGTTTCAACCGAGGAAATCAGTGAGAAAGGGTTTTTGAGAGTTTTTCCCGATAATGCTCCTCTCAGACATGTAGTGAAGGTTTAATGTAAAACGTTACATGGAACACGCCTTCCTTATATTTCAATATATGTATATTAGTGATTGAGGGAGATGGATGATTACCACCTTAGATATGAAAGTCCTTGAAACAAACTCGGTTGGACTAGGCCTCCCGCTTAACAATTTAATGGAGGCTGCTGGCAAGAGCGTTGCGGACTTCGCGGATTCACAGTTAAGAGGGAGAGAAGTAAGTATCGTAGTAATGGTTGGAAAAGGCGGAAACGGTGGGGACGGGCTCGTAGCAGCCAGGTATCTATCGTCAAAAAACTATAAAGTCGAGGTTTTACCGGCTTACCCATTCACGGAAATAGAGCACCCGGACACGTTTCTCAACCTGAAAATTTTGAGGAAACTTGACAGTGTAAAAATACACGAGCCTGGTCAGCTACAGGTTTTAGAGGGGAAGGAAGTAATAATTGATGCTTTACTAGGCACAGGGGTTAAAGGAGTGTTGAAACCCCCCTTAAAACAGCTCGTCGACAAGGCAAACGAGGAGAAAGCTTACCTAAAGATCGCGGTTGACACGCCTTCAGGCCTCAACCCCGACACAGGAGAAGTGCATGGCACGGCCTTTAAAGCACACTACACAGTCACCTTCCACGATCTTAAGCCGGGATTGTTGAACAATCGCGAGTATACAGGGGAGGTAGTTGTCGCAAACATCGGCATACCTCCTGAAGCAGAGAAATATGTTGGACCCGGCGACGTCATCCATAGAATCCCTCCCCGGCCCAGGGGGGCTCACAAGGGCTCATCGGGGAGAATCATCATTATCGCGGGGAGCATGAGGTACGCGGGAGCTGCGTACTTGGCTGCCAAAGCCTCGCTACTGGCCGGGGCCGATCTCTCCTTCCTTATAGTCCCCGAGGCGATCAGGGACATAGTTGCTAGCTTCTCACCAGATATAATAACCCTGCCCTACCCTGGCGAATATTTATCGAATAATGCTATATCACTAATCATTAAGTATGTTGAAGAGTTGAAACCACACGCTGTCGCCATGGGACCGGGCCTCGGCAGCGATATAGAGACTTTGGAAGCCGTGAAAAAACTGACTAACTATTTCGTGGAGAGAAACATTCCGCTGGTTCTGGACGCGGATGCGCTTAAAACAGTTAAGCTAGGGGTGGACAGGTTTAACGGGATGGTTGTTTTAACTCCTCACAGAGGAGAGTTTAGAAACATCACGAACTACACTATTAGCGATGACCTCTATGAGGCTTCACGGCTGGTTGAAACAGCGGCTAAGAATTTGAACGCCGTAATCTTGTTGAAAGCGCCCGTCGACATTGTAAGCAATGGCGAGAAAACACGGTTCAATAAAACAGGGAACCCTTATATGGCGATCGGGGGAACAGGAGATGTTTTAACAGGGTTAGTAGCAGGGTTAATACCACAGGTCGGAGACGTGTTCCACGCTGCATGTATAGCAGCATATTTAAACGGATTGGCCGGAGACTACCTTCTTAAAACCAACAAGCACGTCTCCGCTTCCAACATACTGAGAGTGCTTCCAATCGTTAAGAACAAGCCTTTAGAGGTTCATAGAAAAATATATGATTAAAAACCGTTAAAACATTGTTATAATTGATGATGGAAAATGGGCGAGCAAATTAAGAAGAATGCTCAGGGAAAATTTATACCCGGGATCATACTTGACGAGGAGGCGGAAGAGATCTATTACGAGTTGACAGGGTCAAAATGCTCTAAATGCCCATTAAGAGGCATGTGCGGGTAGCTGAAATTGCCTCGCGAAGTAGTTAGAGGGGTCAAATTCAGCTTTAAATGCCAAAGAAGCGGTGTTTGCTGCAGCAGTGGACCGAACGTGACTTTAACCTCCTACGATATATGCAGAATAGCAAAGTACATGAATGTTGACTGGCGGGAGCTGGTCGGTAAATACGTTAACGCTGTTGTAGCAGACCATATACCAGTCCCGTTTCTCAGAGGCGAGAGAAATCGTTGTGTTTTTCTTGTTAAGGTAAATGGTTTACCTTCGTGTAGCATCTATCCTGCGAGACCCATGAGGTGCAGACTCTTCCCATTCATACCGTACGGGCCTAAAGTCTTAGACAAGATGTACGTCTCCAGCATATGCCCTGGGGTGGGAAGAGGAGAAGAAATAGATCCTCCATGGGAGGATTTAAAAAAATACTCGGAAGAGGTTTCAGATCATTATCGAAGACTTTACGATTTAATTTTTAACAAGGGATACGAACCTATAAGAGCGCTAGAAGAACTCACAGACACGGTTTGCAAGGAGATCTCTGAGGCATAACACAGCCGAGTTTGTAATTATTCTATTCTAAAGAATCAGGTCAGACAGGGGTTCACTTTGATCATCTCCTATCTCTCTCGCGGCAGGGCTTCTTCATCCCTTAATTTAATATCCCTACTCTTAATAATAATTTTGACACGGGGAGTTAAATGAGCCTGAGCGATTTACCCTTAATGCTAAACAAGACTTTCACCGGAGATCTTTACATTGATTTTAAAAACAGCGAGGTAAGGCTTGGCGGAAGTGCGAATCAAAAGGTGACCATACCAATAGGTCTCCCAAACAGGAGTTTCACACCTCTTCAACTAGCAATTCTCGACATGATTGTCGAGTCGCCGGATAATAAGATTGATTGGAAGGTTAAAGTCAACGGTGTCAACGTAACCAAGGAGTTCAAGCCATTATTCACCGTGAAAACCGATTCATCAGTATACTCCAAATTCGTTTTCGATGTAACAAGTATATTGAATACTGAAGAGTCAATGAGCAGGAACTGGGTTAATTTGACGATTAAACACGAGGGGGGCACAGGCTTCACGGTGAAAACCCTTCTCTTACTCTCAATTTATGAATCAGAAGACGGAAAAACAAGCCTCGAATACAGGTCTGGGCTAGCCCGGTTGAGACCTGGTGAAAGATTTCACATAGCCGATGGTCAAACCGAGCCATATTCCAGTGTAAGAATAGTCTACGGCTCAAGGTCAAAGGACCTTATACCTACTCTACACATTGGAGATAGGGTTGTAAAGCTTAATATCCACAATGATTTCGAAGAATACGAGTTTACAAGGGAGACAAATCAACCAGTATTCCTCCAGGTTGAAGAAGGTGTTAAAAGTTCGAAAACAAAGGAGATTATCCTTGCTAACGTGATTAGTTACACTAGCACCCTTAAGGCTCCATCTCTAGTTGGAAGCCTGGACTCGGTCAGGCTGGAAGGTAAGGATTTAGTTGTTGACTTAAGCTTGAAGAACACTGGTGAATCCGCACCCGACAGTGTGGTATACACTATTCTCCACAAAGGCCAAGCAATCTACACGAGCAAAGATGTGGAGAAGATTAACCCCCAAAAGGTCGTCAACAGGAGAATCCGTGTCAAGATACCTGAAGGTGTTGATGAAGCTACCTTGAGAATTATCTGGCGAAAACTGACTAAAACATGGTTTCTAGACCTGCCAATATCCTTTAAGAAGGATTAGATATCAGACATACCTTACTTCAAGGCCCCTCTTACTAGCGTACTCCTCTATGAGACTCCTATGTTCAGCGCGAGTGCCCTTCTTTTCCACAACAATCCCTTTTATGTCGACATCGCTCCTACTCATCATCTTATCAAGGGTTTCCGGGGAAAGGTACTGAAGAGCATACTTGGGAATTATATGACCATAGCAGACATTCTCTTTCAAAGCTAGCTCAGTGTGCTTTCTAGGGTAGTGTCCACCCCCTATTCCTATTACAGGTTTACAGTCATCCGGTTTTGTCCCTAGGAGCTTTACAATCGAAGAAGCTATGACATGATGATTAAACGGGTCTCTCCACTCATCAATACTACTGCCGATCTCCACGAAGACTAGAGGCTTAGACAGGCTGGTTGGGCCGTGATGTGTTGCCTCATAGCTAACCTCGTATTCGGCCCGATTACCAGCTCTCCAACTATCATACAGTGCCCGCAGGATAAGCCAAGAAACCCTTGGCGAAGATATGCCAAGCTCTCCAGGACTACCTCCATACTGGGCGTCCCCGCCGAAGTTACCAGTGTGGTGGACAGTATAGCTTTTAACTCCTGCCTCGCTGGAGTGTCTCGATAAAACTATGTATGTTTCAACCTCGGAGGGCATTCTCTCGTCGAGAAAGTCAAAGTATATCACGTCTTCCCTGAATCCTGCTAATACGATATTACCGCCTTGAAAACAGGTTTCACTGTTTTCACAAACATAAGATTCTGAAAGCCCTAGCTTATCCCTAAGCACTTTCGCTATTCCCGCACCAGCAGGGTCGTTTGTGCTATACGCAATGCCGAACATTCCTTGCACCAGTCTGCAATTATAAGCAGAACATGTTTTTAATAATAAGGGATTAAGATGAAGTTCGACATTGAGTCTTGGAGGAAAAGGAAGAAATCCTTCTGGGAGAGAATCCTGGAGGATTTGGAGATAGGGTATTTAGACAAAGACCTTCTCCCACTTCTCATATTGCTTAACCTTGACGCGCGTATTTACACTATGAGCAGTTGCAGCGGCAGAATCACCCTGGTTGATGGTGATAATCCTTGGAGCAGGGATGATACAAGCGTGGTTTTTAAAAAACACATTCCAATAGCTCTAGACGAGCTGTTAAGCATCTACCAGGCGAAGATAGATAAGAAGCTATGGATTATCGTAACAGGTCCCATAATCCATCTTTCTTCTTCACAAATATCACTGGCTCTTCGGATTCTGGATAAGGCGAGAAGAGAAGGATACAAGCATAGCGGCATCATGCATTTAAGCCGTTCCAAAGGGGTTTTACTAGAATTATCCACAGGGATTTGGGTCTCCCAGCTTCTACGCACCGCTGAAAAAACCATCGTAGCCGAGGAGGATTTAAACCTCATCGTTGACGAGTACAACAGAATGCTTTTAGAAGGGAAAAAACGTCTCGACAGGCTATATAACTCTTTGAAGCAGATAATCCCCGGAGAAGTAGACTACGAAGTTGGAGAGCGTGTTAGCAAGGAATTAACGTACCTTGAAAACAAGACCCCGTTACAAGTATTTTACGAATTAGCAGGAATAAGCAGGAAGCCTTAAATCAAAGGTAAATCACTTCAGCCTGTTCGATAATATTTTCCAATTCACTCTCAGACTGCTCCAAGTACTCGGCAAGAATCCTTCGTACCTCAATACCCGATGATGTTGCAGGGTATTCAGGTTTCAACATGCATCCGCCGACTTCTCGTGAAAGAGATGATAAACCAATCTTTCTAGATGCCCCAATGATCTCTTCTTTATCTGTGAAAATCAACGGTCGCATGATTGGCTTATCGACCAGCCCTGTCAACGTTCTAAGATTACTGGAGGTTTGGCTGGCAACCTGCCCCAGAGATTCCCCGGTAATGATGAAGTCGCATTCCTCCTTCTCAGCTATCAAATCAGCCAGTTTGTACATGGTTGCCTTGCATGCTAAGCACCTGTATCTTAAAGGTATCTCAGCATTAGCAATAGTTCCCCCGACATTTCTCACAACATAGGCTTTAAGCCTGTTCCAAGGAATTTTCTCGGCTACAAGCTTTAAACCCTCCATCGCTCTTTCAACAGCTTGGGAAGACCAGTAAGGAGACATGTCTACAAAGACAGGGATTATTCTAACCCCTCTCTTAACGGCCTGAAGAGATGCTAGTGCTGAGTCGACACCTCCTGAGAACAAGACTACCCCACAGCCTTGACTACCATATGGAAGCCCTCCCAGCCCCTCGTAAACCTTGTTGTAAACATATATGCCTCGTGTTCTGAAATCAACTCCTACAATGGTCTCAGGCTCCACCAAGTCGACAACCGCCCCTGTTTTATCGACAACGGCCTTAGATATTAGAGCTGTAAGCTCCTTTTTACCAACACCCGTCTCTCCCTGTATTTCTATCCTAAATCTTCTAACCCTGTCAATCTGCAGAATTTTAACGATAGTTTCAACTAGAATGGAGTAGTCTTTTCCAATCTCTATTACAGGGCTGTAAGAGGAGACTCCTGGCACGTAATTGAGTACACCTAAATACTGGTTCAAGGAGGAATCCAACGAGTCTATCAGTATTCTAACATTATCTATAATTCTTAATCTCGCCTTCAAGCCTTTTCTTTCAAATACTTTTTCAATGCTTTCCCTCAGGAGGGATAGGTGTGAAGCCCTAGTCTTCAACCTTACCATGTATTCGCCAGGTCTCACGAGTATGGCACTAAACATTTATACCAGCCTGTTTAATTAAGATAGACGAAACCCTCTATTAAGGTGGTTCCATGAGCCAGGAGGTAGGGATAGAGGAATTCTCACGAATTGAGCTCAGAGTTGGACTGGTCAAATCAGCGGAGAAGGTTCAGGGGAGTGAGAAACTCATCAAACTAATCGTCGATTTAGGAGCCTTGGGCGAGAGGCAGATTATAGCGGGCCTGGGCAAGTGGTATTCTCCTGAATACTTTATCGGTAAATACATCATTGTGGTCGCTAACCTAAAGCCTAGGAAAATGATGGGGCTTGAAAGCAGGGGCATGTTGCTGGCAACAGATACTGACCCACCCGTGATAGCTACGGTTGAAAAACCGGTTCCTCCGGGAAGCAGGTTATTCTAAAATAATGAATTTTGAAAAGTCTTCACTGAGAAGAGGAAACATATTTACTATACCATATCATTCTAGACAAGGCGTAAACAGCTCTCTCAGGCGCCCCGTAGGCAGGTATCCCGTTCCTGTTCAGGTACCTGATAGCTTCATAAGTGTCTTCGCCGCCCACGAACGCTGTTACTATGGGCTTAGTGCAACCGTTAACTCTGTAGAACTCCACAATCGCCTTAGCGAGCTCTCTAGGGTCGAGAATCGCGGTCCTGCAATACAGCAACACTATATTGTCTACTTCTTCAGAATCTATCGCAGCCTTCAACGCCTTCAAGTAGTTATCAGCCACAGCTTGCCCGGTTAGGTCGACAGGGTTCTTGGGGCTTCCGAACCAGGGCATGGAGGCTTTAAGCTTTTCCTTAAGCTCAGGGGATGGGTCGACGAGCTTGACATTGTTTAGTTCAGCGGCATCGGTTGCTAGCACGCCGACACCTCCTCCGTTTGTGATTATGATTGTCCTCTCACCCTTGGGCAACGGTTGTAGGGCGAAGGCTCTTGCAACGTCGAACATGTCTTCAACAGTATATGTTCTGATAACTCCTGCCTGCTTGAAAGCCGCCTCGTAAAGGGAGTCACTGCCTGCTAAACTCCCAGTGTGGCTGGCCGCTGCTGAAGCACCCCTCTGGGTTCTGCCAGCCTTGATGACTACTACAGGCTTCTTCCTTGTCACTTTTCTCATTCTCTCGACAAACTCTCTACCATACCCAGGCTTCAAGCCTTCCAGGTATATGGTTATGACCCTTGTATTCGGGTCATCCGCGAGGTATTCTGAGAGCTCGATAACGTCTAGGTCAGCCATGTTGCCAACGCTTACAAGAGCTGACAAGCCTATCTCGTTCATTATAGTCCAACCCATTAGCGCGATACCCAATGCCCCGCTCTGAGTGATGAATGCGATGTTGCCTCTTGAAAGCTCGAGTGGCCCGAAAGTTGCGTTAATGTTTAACGGGGTGTAGGCATACCCGAATATGTTGGGCCCTAAAATCCTCATGCCATACTTTCTCGCAGTCTCAACCATTTTCTCCTCGGCTTCAACGTTTCCAACCTCTGAGAAACCGGCTGTTATCACTACCGCTACTTTGACGCCTTTGCGCGCGCACTCCTCTATGACGGGGGGAACCTCCTGGGCTGGAACCGTGATGACTGCTACGTCTACCTCGTCGGGTATGCTTGAAACCGAAGGGTATGCTTTCAACCCTAGGATCTCGTCAGCGTTCGGGTTGACGGGATATATTTTACCCGAGTACCCGTAGAATTTTATGTTTTTGAGAACCACGTGACCAATCTTGCCTGGGGACCTGCTTGCTCCCACTACTGCTATGCTCCTAGGCTCGAACAAGGCTTTTACCATTTATAAGCACCTCTCAATTCATGCGTATTTGTTTACCCATATATAAACTAAAACGCAGAAGTTTAGAATCGTAGCCTCTCCTTCCTTAAATTCTCGAACACTATGCGGAAACCTCCCAAGGAGTACTCGACCACAGCAACCCATCCCAGGTAGGCAAAGCCTGGGGAGACTGTTTCCCCGTTTACACAGGGGGTTGGGCATGACCCTGTGATCACGAGGTCTGCTCCAACTTTTTCTGCAAACTCATCAACGATTCCGGAGGATAAACCACTGCAACACCTGTGTAATCTACCATTCAAGAAGGAAACGGCGATTGTTGCAACCCCGCTTAAACCGTCTGAATATTCCTTTGAACCTGCCATAAGACCCATGCCTGTGAGCCTCATGTTCTCAATCTGGAATGACCCTGCTTCAAGAAAGAATCCTTTCGAAGCAAGCGCTGACGCTACCGAGGAATCGTCAAGATTACCAGTAACCCCTAGAATCCTCAACCCACATTTCTCTGCCAACCATTCTACAAGGCTTGGTGAAACAGTGTTCCCTGCCAGCACCAGTATTCGTAAGTTCCTCTCTTTCAAGTAGTGGCAGAGGAGTCTTCCAACAGTCTTGTCGCCGTAAAGCCAGGAAGCCACAGCCAACTTTAAACTAGGAGACTGGCTTGACAAACCCCTTACCCTCCACACCCCCTACTAGAATCCTGCAAGCCTCCAACCTCTCACTACACTGAAGCAACCCTTTAACCAGAACATCACCACCCTCGAACAGTATTGAGGTGTACAATGTTTCGAAACTCATGATCTCTGTGACGTCGTAAGGCGGCTTAACAGTTGAATCCAATACCTTATAGTTTTCCAATGTGCCTTCTGAAGGGTAGGAGAGAGCGTCCAAACCTCCTTCAACCATCCCTGAAATTATTATTTCGCCCAAGGTTTTGAACGGAGGCTTCAACAATACGTTTCCCCCATGTTGCGTGTTGAACATGATTGAGTATGGTGTTCCACTGAACAAACCCCTTCTATATTTCCTATATAGCTGTCTCACTGTTTCCACTGGTAGTCCAGACATTTTGGAGAGCCTGGAAGACCAGTCTTCCATTAATCCCCCTGTGAACGGTTGAAACAGATCTGATTCTCTCACACACTCTATGACTTTTAGCGACTCCCTCCAACCATAAATCACAATATCGATATCGCTTAAATCTGGATTGTGAATTCCAGGTAGAATGGATCCTGTTACTCCGATCCCGCTGGTAAGGCCTGTGCAATCCTGTAATGCCTGAATAAGCGTGGAAGCCTTCGCCTCTAAAACGTCTGCGGGTTTAAGCAACAGCTCTCTGGCCCGTTCAACCGGGTCGTAAATCCTACGGATGATTGAAACCGGAATAATTGGGATCTGAGAATCGTAGAAGGGGATGTACTCCTTTAAAGCCGCATGCTTATGTACTTGAAACGGGTCGTATGTTTTAACCAGTCTCTCGTAAAACACCTCCCCACCCTTCCAATAAGTGGCACTAGAAGACGGACAATATTTCAAATAACCAATGTAATAAAAGGGAGTGTGATCGTTTCCAACAATCACTCCGTAGCAGTTACCGACCGTCCTAACATAGTAGTGGTCTAAAATAGTCTCCTGTGAAGCCCACACTTCTTCCAACCTGTTTTTAAAATAATTTTACGTTATCTTAAACTAGTATCTCTGTAAAAGGTAGTAATAATGGATCAAATCGTTATAGCGCTTGANTATGATGGAGTTCTGGTAGACAGCTACAATGGTTTGGAAAGATTTTATCTCGAAGATCTACCTGCGATAACAGGGCGCGATCAATCGTTTGGGAAATATCTTCTATACATGGAGTACTTGACTGAGGGATGCGGCTTATTGAGGATTGACTGGTGGCCGAGCGTAATGAATATCCAGGACGACTTGCTTGACCACTTATTGTGGAAGTATTGGGAGAGGCGTATTGAAAACTCTGCAATCCTACCTGGCGTATTCACAGCTCTTGACATATTTCGGAAAAGAAATTATAGAATAATTCACATCGGGTTTATGGATGACATTCCGGGGCTAAAGAGATGGAGGCTGGATGCTGATGGTCTAGCTCCATACTTTGACGAAATAATTGTTGTAGGCGAAGACACTCCCTCAAGGCATGAAGCATTAAAGTATTTAGAGGAAACTTATGAGAACTCTTTAATCGTCTACGTGGATGACAAACCAGTAAATCTGTTCAAAATCAATGCTAAACTAGGAAATAATCCTCGCATCCTCCTTGTTCGAAAAGAGTTTAAAAAGCAGTGGAGCTTTCCATGGGATGATCCCGCTGGGAGCTACCCAACCATTAAAAATCTGCTGGAGCTGGAGAGAATTCTTAGAGATCACGTGATTAGGCTTGGGCGAGACGGGAAGGATCATGTTGACCCGGGTTTAAAAAGGGAGAATACTCAGGAAGAATCTGGTAGCTCTTTTAACTGCTCCAGTACGTAGTCTCTGATTTCAGATATCGCGGGAGGCTTTCTCACAAGCTTTCCATCAATTATATAGGGCTTTAAAAGCGGGTTGTACCCGGGAGGAACCTCTCCGGGCGAGTCTAGAAGCCTCACTATGTCGTTTAACCCGGGTCTCCTCCGGTAAACCTGCTTAGCGCCCGGGAGCTTCCCTCTCTTAGCTATTGGTTTCCACACTCCATTCTCGTAGACCTCGACAATGTCCGCGCTGATGTCAATGCTGGGAGGGAATGAAACGCTCGTTCCTACCCCAAAAGCATCTACAATGTCTCTCAGCTTAACCAGCTCCTCCTCATCCACGCCGCCGCTGACAATGATTTTGACATTCTTGTACCCGTGTAAATCCAGAGTCCACCTGACTTCTTCAACAATCCTCCTCATGTTTCCTCTCCTGCTTCCAGGCGTGTCAAGCCTAACTCCGTGAAGCCTCTCTTTAAGTGTTTCAGCAGCCATTAAAGCCTCAGTTCTTTCATCATAGAAGGTGTCTACCAGCATTATACGGGGAACGCTTTCCTCCACGTTCTCGTCGAAAGCCTTCCAAGCCTCTCTTTGATCTCCGAACACAACTATGAGCGCATGGGGCATTGTCCCCGATGGTGTCAAGCCTAGATATTTCTCGCTAGCGACACCGGAGACCGCGTCCATCCCTCCTATAAACGCGGCCCTGTCAACCATCGGGGCCAAAGCCGGGTGCACCGCTCTTAATCCGAAAAACAGTAGCGTCTTATTCATGGCAAGCTTCTTCAGCCTTGCAGCCTTTGTGGAAATGCTTGAATAGTGTCGCAGAATCCCGAGCAAGGCTGTCTCATAAATGATGAAATCGTCTAAGAATCCCTCTACAATCATTAATGGCTCGCCAGGCTTAAACAACGTCCCCTCATCCATCGAGTAAACATTAACGGGTTTCCCTTCAAGGAGCTTAAGGGCCTCTTCAAGACCTGTGAAAACCGCCCACTCATAACCCTCAGGCAGGCTCATAGAATGGAACTCCATTCTAACTTTCTTCCGCATATTTCTAGCTCTTAGAATTTTAACTGTTCTCTTGAAGTAGATATCAGTTACAACACCCTTTAACAAATCCTCCTCGGATGCCACGTAGAATCTCATTACTACTCACCTAGAATAGTCAACACTATCTTCCTCTCACTCCTAGGACCATCCATCTCTAAGAGAAAAATATCTTGCCAAATCCCTTTAAAGATTCTGCATTCGTTAACCGGGAAAACCCTTTCATGTCCGAAAAGAGCTGAGCCTATGTGAGCATGCGCGTTGTCATCAATCGAGTTATGAAGCCATTTACTGCTATCCGGTTCCGTTATCTCCTTAACCTTCTCAATAATATCGGAGAGAAGCCCTGGCTCATTTTCATTAACGATTATGCTAGCCGTAGCGTGTGGAACACTAATCACTAAAATCCCACGGCAAATCCCGGATTCTCTTACGAATGATTCAACCTCCATCGTTATATTGATAAGTTGAAACCTATCCCTTGTTGAAACCCTCAATATCTTACTGATAGTTTTCAAAAGCCCTCACCACTGATACTATCTAATACTAGGCAAGGCTTAATAACGCAATATTTATAGTTAGCCAAGCCAAAATATATTAAGGTGATTCTAGTGGAGGATGACTGGGAATATAGAAGGAGACGTAGACCTTTCTGGTGGGATATTGAAAGGGATATTGAGAGAATGTTTGAAGACATGATGCGGGAGTTCGAGGAATTATTCCACCCCATGAGGCTGAGGGAGCTGGAAAAGGAGCTGGAGAAACAGGGGGTTAAACCATATGTTTACGGGTTTAGAATAACCATCGGTCCCGATGGACGGCCAAATATTGAGGAGTTTGGAAATGTTAGAAGAGTAAGAGGGCGGCCCATGATAACCGAGGAGAGAGAGCCCTTGGTTGACGTGTTCGAAAGCGGCGACGAAATCACCGTTATAGCTGAAATCCCTGGCGTTGAAAAAGATAAGATAGAGACCAAGATAAGTGAAGATGGTAAAACACTGGTGATAAGTGCGAGCGATACTAACAGGAAGTATTACAAAGAGGTTGAACTACCCTCGGAGGTTGAACCCTCCTCGGCGAAAGCAGTCTATAAGAACGGGGTTTTAGAGATCAAGATGAAGAAGACGAAAAAGGAGAAGAAAGGATTTAAGATAAGTGTAGAGTAAGGGGTTCTTTTTTGCTCATCGGCATCATAAGCGATACTCATGACAACGTTTTCACAACTGAAAAATTACTCAAGGAACTTCTAAACCACGGCGTCAACGCTATTATTCACTTAGGAGATATTGTAAGCCCGTTCACCGTTAAAATAATGAAAAACCTTGTTAAAGACGTGAAATTAATCGCGGTCAAAGGCAACAACGACGGAGATGTCTACTTGCTGACAACACTCTTCAGGAATTACGGCTGGTCCTTCCACCAAGAACCCTTTGTCTACGAAATAGACAGTAGAAGGCTTTTCCTATTCCACGGGATGGGTGACGCATCCTTCACGCAGGATGTTGCGAGAGCGCTAGCTAAAAGCATGCGGGTAAACGCCGTGCTGTATGGGCACACGCACCAGCCGCATCTTGAAAACGTGAACGGAGTGATCGTTTTCAACCCTGGCGAAGGATGCGGGTACTTAACTGGTAAAGTCTCCTACGGACTGCTCGACACTGCTTCGATGGAAACTAAAATATACTACCTTTAGTTAATAATTTAGTGTTTGGGGATGCTTAATGGTTAAGGCTTTGAAAAGCGCTAGCTCTCCTGAGACCGAGGAGGGAAAACAGTATCATTTAGAGGTTAAGCCAGGAGACGTCAGCAGATACGTTCTACTACCCGGTGACCCGGGAAGGGTTGAGCTCATAGCCAGCTTCTGGGATAAGAATTGGAGGGTTTCTCAGCACAGAGAGTATGTGACTTACAGCGGCTATTACAAGAATGTTTTCATCACTACTACAAGCACGGGAATAGGGGGTCCTGCAACCGCTATTGCTGTTGAAGAACTGGCGAGAGTGGGTGCGGATACTTTCATCCGCGTGGGGACAACCGGGGCCTTAACCAAAAACATTGCGGTAGGAGACCTCGTTATTTCAACTGGCGCGGTAAGGCTTGATGGAACCAGCAAACACTATGTAATCCCCGAGTACCCGGCTACTGCAAGCATAGATGTTACACTGGCTCTCATAGAGGCTGCTGATTCCTTGGGTGTCAAATATCATGTGGGATTGACCGCTAGCAGTGACAGCTTCTACGTTGGGCAGGAGAGACCGGGGTTCAAAGGGTACCTTCCTCCTTTCCAGAAAGGACTCATAGAGTTTCTTAGAAGTGTTAATGTTTTAAACTTTGAAATGGAGGCTTCAGTAATATTCACGCTGGCAAATATTTATGGATTAAGAGCAGGAGCTGTCTGCGCCGCGATAGCCAACCGGGAAACAGAGGTCTTCATCCCTAACGCAGGGGTTGAAGACGCTGTGAGAGTCGCAAACGAAGCCGTTAAAATCCTTAGTGAATGGGATACGGAGCTTCAAAAATCTGGGAGAAAGATCATCACTCCCTCATTAATTGCTGAAATCTTGGGGAAGGGGCGTAGCAGTTTTGAGAAGCGGTAGGAATTATCTCCACATAAGCGTGGGAAATCTCAACATCGACATTGTAACATATGTTAGCAAGCCTTTAGAGCCAGATGAAAGCTTAATAGCCGACTCCCTCGAAATAAGGCCGGGAGGTGCTGCTACCAACTACGCTGTAGCGGCTTCATGGTACGGGCATAAAGCTGTCCTGATCTCATCGGTTTCAAACCACCCTCTGTCGAAGAATGCGCTTGAAGCTGTCAGCGAGAAGGGCGTGATAACAACCTTTGCTAAAATAGTTGAGGATGCTCCTGGCATGGTTATAATAATGGTTTACCCTGACGGTAATAGATCGATGATCAGGTATCTCGGCGCTAACCAGTCTCTAACACCGAGCGACATACCATTAGACTTGTTAAAAGAAGCACACGTGATCCATATGGCGTCCGTACACCCTGGGTTGGCCTGTGAAGTAGCAAGCGTGGCTGAGAAGTATGTACCTCTTGTCTCATATGATCCAGGCGGCTTCGTTACCACATCACGCTCAAAAGTTCTGAAAACCTTGAGGCATGTAGATATATTATTCCTCAACAAGCATGAAGCCTCAGTGCTAACGGAGGGATCCCTTGACAAGCTGATTGATCTCAACGTAGAGCTTATCGTGTTAAAACTGGGGAGTAAAGGCGCGATAGCAATAAGTCATGGTAAAGCTTGGTATTCACGTGCAGAGCCTGTTGAAAAACTGGTTGATACAACCGGTTCCGGAGACGCTTTCAACGCCTTGTTCAACGCAATCTACATTGAAACAGGGGAAGTGGAGAAAGCGTTGAAATACGCTGCTGCGGCAGGAGCTTTAAAAGCTTCTTGCCGAAGCAGCTTCATATGTGGCGATAAAAGAGTTTTCAGAAAGCAGTTGATGAGAACAACAGTTAAGCCTCTACCAGGAAGCATAAGCGACGTAGTGAACGGGTAAAATGTCCTGTACTGAATTAGCACAGACAATAGGGGTCTTATTAAGTAAAAAAGCCTTCCACGGATATAGTATTAGGAAATCTAATAGTAGAGTAGTAATGGTTTTCACAAACCATAATTTAAGGACAGAGCTCAAAATCGTTGATTCTCAGTTAATATTCCACTGCGACCCGGAAAATTTTTACCTGACCAGTTTTCCAGTCTCTTTCGATTCAACGCTTTGGGAAATCATTGATACTCTCTCAATACTTGCCCGCTTCATATCTATTCACCAAATAGGTAGACTAGCAATTGTTTATGAGAAGAGAAGCCCCAGGAACACTCGAGTAATAAAAATTTTAAACAAACTAAGAAATGCGAGGAAGTTTGATCTCCCCACCGTGTCAGACAAGGTCAATGTTGCTATTCTTTTAGCAGACTTGTTAGAAACTTCCGAGAAAATAAGAGCTATAAGAAGGGATTATTCTGGCCGTGAAAACTACGATGAGTATCAGTTAGAATTAGAAAAGCTCAGCAAAGTGTTGAGGGCTGTGGAAGAATTCTTCGGGCCGGAATTCGCCGAGTTCTTGGAGATTATTGATGAAGCCGTTGAAGAACCTGAAGTTGGCTTATCCGGAGAAGAGATAATTAAAGAGCTTATAAGAGAGAAGACAGGGGATAATGGATGGGGAGCAGCCACCCTGTTCATTACTCCATCAGATTTAAACATAGACATGGGAATAGACGTTATTTCACGAGTTTCCGCCGTAATTGACAAGCTGGGGAAAAACCACGTAGAACTATTTGTCTATATTCCCTTTAAATACTCATTTCTAAGAAGCTATATCACATCGACCAACAGATTCATCATTCTGCAACCTGCTCAATGAAAACTTGTCCATCACCGATTTACACATAAATGACAAATATGTTAAATATTCAAATAGAGGCCATACGAAAAGGTTGATCCCTATGGAAAAACCCGTTAAAATATACAAAAACGAGGATGTCAAAAAGATCCTGGCATGCATTCCTCAAGGACACCTCCACACAAGATTCATCATAGAGCTGAATGACCAAGTAATAGTGTTACAGGAAGCCACCGTTGCAGGATTAGTAAGGGCTTACGCTCTCACATCGCTACACCCTACGAGACGCTCCGTAATGCTTGTCTCTCAAACACCCAGGGATGTTAAACAAGGTTTTGCTAAACACCAGTTAATTGAGAGTTGGGAAGAAGTTACGTGTGATTTTGATTAAAAAGATCGTTCCACGATCATTCCAACCGGATGAAACACGCTTCCATCGGGAAAATTTTTATTTAACGGTTGATAAAAATTAGGTTAAGGTTGATTTGAATTTGCCTGGTGCTAAGAAAATAACAGTTAGTCCTAACATTAAAATTTGCTTCGAGCTGCTTCCGTTAGATATCCTTAGCCAGAAGCTTGAAGTTGTATTATTACTAACTCTCAACCAGCCGGGCTATAAGATATATGAATTCATAACGAGAGAATCGACAAACCACCCGGTTTATGTGGAAATTCACGGCCCCACTCTAAACTGTAACCTGATAATGCTCGGCGAACAAGCAACGCACGTGTACTGCAAGGAAACATCTAGCTTCGAAGACACTATTACGAAATTAAACCATATCTTTTCTTCACGAGACATGTATGAAGCTAGGATTTACAAAATAGAATTATACCTTCCTCTGACCGAGCCGCAACCCATTATGAGGCTACTACACGCTCTCTATCTTTCAACAATAATGTGCGAGTTCGAGGAATCACTTTACTTCATTCGTGAGCTGGAGAGAAAAGTTCAAGAAGATTTAACCTCTACAGTCTCATTCAAAAAAGGCCCAAGTTGCGTGGGCAACATAAAAAGAGAATTCCGCGAATTGAAAAGAAGGGTCGAGAAAAACCAGTTGCTGGAGTTTCTGGATCAAGTCCAGGCTTTCGCAAAAATATATGCCTCCTGTAAGGCTTGATTCTCTATTCCTGGAGCAACAGCCCTTATTGTCTAGGTGAGGCATAAGGCCGGGTAGGGTTGTGCACGGCTTCGGATTACACTTCAAGTCTCATCACGATATCATAGGCTTAACCTGTTAAAACTATTCTAACAAGAAAAGGTTGCTTGGGTTTATTTAAAGAAATACTAAATGCCTATACACGAGTTCAGCAAAGATCGCCTTGCCTTATCAAACCCTTGGAAACGTGTATTTGGCAAAGATTCTTTATCATACTATGTGCGATCGCTATTTCTTATCCAGCGCTCTACTTGATCTTCAGACTTATCCAAATATGAGTGAGCGCGTTATTCTAAACCAACGCTCCAATCCACGTTAAAAATATGTTTCTAAACCAGAGTTCCACTTTATAATAAGTGTGAAAAGAGTAGAATAACTGGAGATAAATTTTTATATATTTGAAAATGTTAAAATTCCTGAAGGTTGTTGAGAATGAGTCGTGATCAAACGATCGGATGGTTTCTTGTACTGGCTTCATTAATAGTCATTATTGTCTACGGCTACATACTGTTCTTCACGGACTATAGTTTAATACTCATCCAGTTAACCTTGATGATCGCCGTAATCGGCGTCTTCGGCATCCTAGGATGGATAGGATACACCCTTGCAACCACACCTCCTCCCAAACCCATTGAGGAAATCGAGAAAGAGATTGAAGAAGAATTGAAGAAGCTTGAGCAAGAGAGTAAAGAGGAGAAGGCGGGAGAGGCTAAAACGAGTTAAACAGTGCAGTTAACCCCGCATTTTTCAAGAAGGAAGGCTGAAAACTCCTTGTCCTCCTTCAACATGTAGTCTAAATAAGTGAGTAGGAACTGATACTGCTGAACATATAGGTCTATGAACCGGCCTTCATCAGCGGCTTGAACAAGCCTCTTAACGATGTTTTCAAACTCTGCGTGGCTTTCTCCATGATCCCTTCTCTTCGCCCGTGGATAATTGTACTTTATCATTAATTTCTCTTCAATACTGAAATGCTCCACAATGGTCTCATAGGCTGCTTTTATCAATACCGGAATCTGATCCACCCTCCCATCCAGGATGGCTGTGAAAACCCTTTGGAACTCGGTGAACATTTTCTCATGAGCCTTGTCGAGAACCGGTATCCCGACCTCGTACCTTTTCAACCATTCGATAAAAATGGGTTTAACCCTGTAAGCTCGTAGCTCACCCTTACCTTCAACGCATTCGCGAACGAGAAGCTCAATGTGCTCGTCAACATTTCCCTCAGCACCTAGGCATTCAACGTTAACGATCGTTGAAGCCTTAGCCATTATTAAGCAGTTAACGCCTTTGCTATCCCTGTAATCTAGTAGCAAGTATTCCTCCTCCTGAGCCTTTTAACACCTCCTGCGCCAAATCGCTTAAGGTTTGACCACGATGTTCCAGTCTCTCGAGCTCGAGCAGGTCTCTTAACCTGCTCAACCTTATCTTCTGAGAGGCCTCGCGAAGTACTGGCGAAAACCTGACGCCACAATCATTGATCAACTGATTAATTTTTCCGGCTTCCGTAATCAAGACTAACTCCTCATAATTTACTAAGTTAACTTTCAAGCTTATAATTTATATTGAATACAACTCTGAGCAAAGCCCTCGCTTTTTTAAAGAAAACCTGAAAAATTATTCTGCCGAAAAAGGGATAGACTATGCAAACTGGAAAATACATATTAGGATTAACTATTGCGACAATCCTGGCGAGTATCGTGTTTGCCAGCGTATTCGTATACTATCCTGCCAGCATTCAGGTCTCTCCCACAGCACCTCCAGTCATATTTTCAGAAGGAGATAATAGTAATCAGAGAGACTTGTATGGGCAAATTATTACGACAACTATCGACGAAACGGGCACCAGCGTATTAATCAACTTACACCCAACCTATCAGAGAACGTACTATTTGGATGTGTTAAGAATCAAGAATCAGGACTCCCAGGTTTACTATGTAAAAATCAATGTTCTATCCACAATCACCGGTGGAAACCTGGTTTCCGCTAAGCTGTATCTTTATGACGGAACATACAAGGTTGGAGAAGTAGACTTGTTAACAACTCAACTGCAACCAAATAGCTGGGTGCCTCTTAACGGCAACGGGGAGCTCAGGGTTGACATCGAGTTCCAATACGAAACCAGTGGAGGTTCCTCGACAACACCTCCCAACGGGAGCGGAACTATTCAGCTGGAATTAATATACAGCACTCTCAACACTGAAACACCGCCGTGAGGTGAATCATTATTGCCGCCCAGATTCACCGCTTTAAAAAATTTTTTAAAACATCTTTGAAAACCCTACTCGTAGTATTAATCATGTTTCCTTATTTAACAAGTCTACATGCAGGAGTTTTCGTGTTTAACTCTTTAAAAACTTTAATCAACCCTACTCCTCCATCTGTTATTTTAACGGTTTTAGATAGTCCGCAAGTTTTTCTCAATATTACTAGAACGACTGCAAACACTATTTACTGGAGCGATTTTCAACAAACCTTCTCGGACTGGTTGGCNAGAGGGGGTGACTGGTGGGTCAGCGGGAGCGGCCATAAAGGAAGCGGGGTGAGCGGCCAGGATGATAACGGTGGAATAGGGGGAGCGTCCCAATATTATTTAAACCTACCTTTAAACTCCTACGTAGAATTTTACGTGGGCGTTAAATTAAGGTATTCGGGAACAGGGTATGCAGGCATAGCTTTAATCAACAATAACTTAAACCGTCTATACGAGATTTCTATAAACCCTTCTGGCGCAAGCGGAGTACTAACCATTTGGAGCTACAATGTTGAGAGGCCTAATGGGTGGAGATTGCTCACGTCTTCATCCAAATTTCCTTACACAGTTCAATGGCTTACGTTAATAATACGCTACCAGTATGCTGGAAGCTACGTAAGGATTTCCGCAGAAATATACTCCGAAAACGGTGAGCACTTAGCATCAGCTTCTGCAACCAGCACCAGCACTAGGAGGTTCCCTGCCCAATACGTAGGTTTAGAGATAGATGGGGGAAGCGCCTTATTCGATGATTTCGTCATTTCAACGAAGAACCCTACAATCCTAACCGTAACTGGACTGCCTTCTTTCGCTTCTGTACAGCTGCACGATTTAAACGGAAGCCTTGTAGGAGAAGCGTTGTCAGATATCAATGGCACTGGAACATTAAATGTTATCGCAGACCTCATTACAGGACAAGGGGAAGGAGGCGTTTTAACGGTCAATGTGAACACTACTCCTTACTCGTTGGAAACATCTTTTCCACTAATAGGCGGTGAGGAATACTTTGTTTCAAGCACAAAGGTTTTCGAAGGCTATGCCGATTCAACGAATACGAGCGCTACAATACACTTTTTCATAAATTATTCTGGTTCAAGACTAGAAGTAATTAAGTTATATCCTGTCTTGACAGAAAAGTTTGATGTACGACTCATCCTAGAGTCTTTGGAGGCAGCTGGCGGGTTTTCGCTCATTATTACGCTTGAATCATCAAACACCAGTGCAACCCCAATAGTCATTGTAAATGGAACGGTATTATCCCCCTACACATCTACCCTGAGCCTCTATGAAGAAGATTTAAACATTGTCGTAAGTGAACTCTTTTTCAGAAACAATTACATGGCCAAACTCTCCGTTGAATACTGTTTATCGAACAAGTCCGTCTGCGTCTCATATCCTCTTATCCTCTACGGATTAGGGGGTGAAGAGTCTTGAAAGAAAGATTGAGAGAAATAATCCAAATATCCTATGTAATTCTTATAATTGCTTTCAGCATCGGAGCAAGATTCTTGCCAACTCCAATCGGGTTTTTCACAGTCTCAGGCTTCTCAATGTATCCTACGCTAAAACCAGGCGACCTCGTTATCGGCGTTGGATCCTTCATTACTCCGTATAAGGAGGGAGACGTTGTGATCTACTGCGTGAATGTATCAACCTGTGTCGTGCATAGGTTGGTGTTGGTTAACGGGACCTATGCTATCACTAAGGGAGATTACAACCCTTCTAACGATCCTCCTATCTCAACCGACTCCATAAGGTTTAAAGTAATAGGAACTATACCGTTATTAGTATGGCTTCCGTTAACTGTAGTATCACTCATCTTCATTTTCTTCCCGTTAAGCCCGAGGAAAGGTCTTAAACAAGCCTTCCTCATGGAGACATTCGTATTCCTTATCTTCCTACTGCTCAATCTTACCTACCTCACAATTTACGTTTTACAAACCCCTCCTGCCTTCACAAAGTTATCTCTTCCCAGCATGAGCCTCGCAAGTCTATACACAGAAAACGGTTATTCGACATTAATCATAGACTACCACTCTACAGGGTTGAAAATAAAAGAAGTTGAAGACTGCTTTTTGATTGCTCAATCACTAACCATTCAATGCTCCAGCTACCATGTTGATGGCGATAGAGTCCTGGTTCACCCACCAGGCGAGTTTTACATGTTTCTATTCGAGAACAACATTTCAGCATTCATGGTTAAGCTAACACTTTCATTAGAACAAGGAAGGTTAGTAGGGAAATACCCCTTTACAGTAGACTGGAGAAGACCCGTGCTCGAAATCACAAATAATAAACTAGTGATTTCTAACCCTAATCCCATCCCTATTGAAATACTTGGTTACAGGATTAGAAGCTACGGAGATGGTCTCAAGGCACGGTACATGGGCAATGTTACAGAATACTCCGCCCCTGGCTTCATACTCCAACCTTTTGAAACCGAGGAAATAGATTTATCGTGGATTCCGTCACAAAGCTACATTGAAGTAAGATATGTTTTCTTCAACCAGACATTCACATGGGTGGGTAGGATTGACAAGTAATAAGGATAATTTACTGGCTTATCAGTTTATCACAGGTTGCTTCACAATATTCTACAGCTTAACCATACTTCTCCTGCTAATAATACCCCTCTACATTGTCGACGGGGTTGTAAAGGGTTTTATAGCATTCTCCTTCTACCAGTTGAAAATGGGTGATACGCGAATTAGAATGCCTGAGCTGGAAAAGGCCATAAGCCTAAGCGCACCGATCATCCTCAACAGTCTATCTTTATTAGTCCTAGGATTAAACTCCGTTACCTACTGGGTTTACAGAAGGCATAATCCATTACTAGCTAGACTGATGTTCCCGGCCTCCCTAGCATCCATCTTCTCCACAATCTTTTCCTACATGACTCACACTGTTTACATAGGAAGAGTGGTCGAATCCCTTGCTGGAGAGTATGTTGAAACAAACTCCGCCGGAATCCTGATCCTCGGGTCGGTAACTATAGAGGCCTCGCCTCTGGTCAGCATCATGCTATCCCCACTCCCACTCCTCATTCTCTCAATCCTCAACGCTATCTTCTCGACCATGTGGGTGTTACAGGTATATTCTAGGCTATCTTCTTGAAGCATGGAAGACCAAGATCAAAAGCATTGCAGAGATAAGCAATCCTGCTAGCATTATTCCAATGAAATCATAGATGGTGGCTCCTACTCCCGCGTTCACCATGATCACTAGACCTATAAGGAAGCATAACAGGCCGGTGATGACGGTAAGAGTGACTTTATGCCTCCTATGTTTAGAAACCGTGCCTGCTAAGGAGACTATACCGTAAATAGCGAGTGAAAACCCTAGGAACGTGATCATCACTCCATAAGAGAAGTTAAAAACTCTGAGCAGTATGAGGCGAATAATCTTGAACTCCCTGGATACCAACCCCAAGGCGAGCCCAACTAATGAGCCAGCGAAAACTATGTTGTTAGCCCACGGGTAAACCCCTTTCTCACTATCAAACTCCCCCATGTAGCTTGGGATGAAGCCATCACGAGATAAAGCATGAATCGCTCTCAAAGATGACGCCCATGAGGTCAAAGCCGTGTTGAAGAAGAAGAGGAAGCCTGCAAATCCTAGCAGAATAAGCAATGGAGGGTTTTGAAGCGTTAGATAGAACGGGAGGAACAGTGAAGGCTGTGGTACTATTTCAAGTTCAATAAACTTTTGAAGCAAGCCCGGGTTGTTAGAATAAAGATAGGAGTAAGCAGCGAGTAAATCGCTCCCAGCAGCTTTCACAACCATGCTTGAGAAAAGATAAGCAAGTAAAACCGTTAAATAAGCCGTGAACCCTCCTACAACATAGGATTTCTCAGGCTCCTTCACCTCGCCTGCAAGGAATGCAGGTATTTCTAAACCCAGGAATGACCAGAAAACTATGAAGGAGTAGTTCAAAGTCGCAGCCCTAACATCTGTTGGAGAAAGCGGCTGTAGAAGATGTTTTGCCGCTTCTTCATCGTTAAACACTGTTTCCATAATACCGTAGGAGTCCACTATTTTGTTTTCAATTAAAGAAATCGTTGAGGGAGATATTACTGTGAAGCTGTAGAGGGCGAATAAAACTATAAGGGGGAGTAGAGTGGTAAAGTACAGAGCTTTCCTAACCATGCCATATCCTCCGGTATTGATCATCCAAATTGATGCCACCATAATTACCGAGAAAACCATCACGGAAGCAGTTGAGTTTAGAACCAAGCCGAGACCTATTAGAAAGCTGTTCCCAGAGTAGTATCCGGCTAGGTAGATCGGTGTCGATAGAAACTCGATTGAAAGAGATGTTAAAAAACCTATAGTTAGAAGCGCACCGCTGGCAAACATGTAGAAAGCTACCGATATGAAAGCCATGTAGGGTGAAATAGTCTTCGATATTAATACATATGGGCCTCCAACCTCCCTCACATACATTCCTACTTGTATCATTGCAAGCACTATGGGGAGGAACGCTATTCCTCCAAAAATATAGGATGCAACTATGTCAGCGCCATATATGCCTTGGCTCCCAATAGCCTGCACAGAGTAGATTAGCAACCCGGAAGCGATGGAGTTGGCGATGCCCCAGAGCGCCAGATCATACCATTTAAAAGCCCTTGCCATGAAATCAACCCTCAAAAAACTAGAGGTTGATGCGACTATAATATCCTTTGGTTTAAAACATCAACCATTATGGATTACTAGAAAGGGGTTGGATGGTTGAAACAACGGCCAGGGAGGTCTCATCAAAACTATTACTATTAAAAGATCTAGACAGCGTTGTCGACTTCTCCAGAGCTAATAATCAGTTCACCATTATCCTCTGGTTAGCAGAGCAACCTGACCTTGTTCCAGTGGGAGAAGTTGCGAGGGTTGTGGGAGACACTAGGAAGTCAATCCTGGACTCCCTTAGAAAGTTGGAGAAAAAGGGGTTGATCACTAAATTAGAGAAACACGGGGAGCTGTACGTGGGTTTAAGCGATCAGGGAAGGGGTTTTGTGAAGAAGCTCCTAGAGCTCCTCTCGCCTGTCAGGGACTCGGATGAGGTCTTAGACACACCTGTCAGGTTAAACATTTCAAAGGAGCTGGTAACGTCGATTAATCTCTACAGGCTTATAGTGCACACGGGATTATCGAGAAAAGGTTATTTAACACTCGAAGAAGCATCTAGACTCGTAATAGATGGAAGTAGAAACTTCAGTACTATATTAGAATCCTTCACTAAAAACCCAACCAGGTTTTTCAAAATAGCGAAGTATAAGGGAAAAGACGTATTAATGCTCGATAAGCAGGGAATGGAAGTTTTGAAGAAAACTCCTCACTACAGACTCTTCCAGGAGAATCCTATTTACAGGCTATCTGTTATTTTAACGGGAAGCCCCTGGGCAAGGGAGATCTCCGGGAAATTAAACACTTTTCTAGGAGTAATCGTGGCTGGAACCATTGCTGCAACACTACTGTTAGAAACCCTTGTTCCTCTCGCGATTGGAATTGGATCCTCAGTCCTAATCATAGGATTAAACCTTGTGTTCGCAAGGCTAGGATTCATCGATGCTGAATAACCTGTTTAATCTCGTGAAAACCCTCAGCAACTTCTCCCCCATTTTCTCGCCATTGAGCCTTTTATCAATCTCCATAGCGAGAACCCTATCACCATTCAAAATAACGAGAAACTTCTTGCCAAGCCTTGAACTGTAGAGGACAAGATACGCGTGACCTGGAATCTGAACATAGAGCTTGTTGAAAATACCTAGAACTTTTTCATCGAGACTTGGCGGCCAATAAGCCAAGATTCCCTTTGAGAAACCAGCTATCACTACAGACTTAACAACGACTCCGTCAACAACAACGCTGAGGCTCTCCCATGCATACGCTTTATCCAAAGCTGGTCCCAAATTAATCCTTCACGTTGATCTTAAAAACCATATTCGCCTAGTCGCTGAAAACTGTTATTGATTCGCCGGCTCGGCGATTTTTCAGCG
>Ga0065719_106574_pt1 | contig 148704 bp, 165 predicted proteins | sample GBSCel85sediment_FD_59106 | JGI IMG/M metagenome (GOLD analysis project Ga0065719, IMG submission 59106) | Hot spring sediment microbial communities from Great Boiling Spring, Nevada - Cellulolytic enrichment CS 85C v3 (version 3) | ecosystem: Environmental > Aquatic > Thermal springs > Hot... | reverse complement strand
GATTTTTAATTAATGTTGTTTAAAATACATAAATGTTAATATTTTTTAAAAAATATATAAAAGTGTGAATAATTAAAAAAGTGAGAGTTTTTTATTTTTTTAAAAATATATTTTGTAAAGACTTTGAATTAACAAATTTTTATTGAAATATATTTTTTAGTATCGTTATTTGAAAGTGAGAGTTTTAATAGATTAATATTCACTTTATAATGGTTAAAATTAACCTTTGTAAAATTTTGATGAAATCGTTGGGAAAGTGAGAGTTTTTGAATATTTATTTAAAGTGAAAGATACAATTAAATATCAGGGTGACTGTGTGGGTTTACTAAGGTTTTTGTTGAGATTGTTTAAACGTAAGAGGGAGGAAAGTGAAGAGTTTTCTAGTGTTACAGAATCAGAGTTTTCTTTACCGACAGGTGAATTTTCATTATCTGTAGATGAAACAAAAAGTGATGTTAAGAAAGATTTAGAAAAGGAAAAATTTGAACCTCAATTGCAAAAAACACAAGATGCGCTATTAGCGCTAATTAGCGCTAATAAGCGCTACGAAGCGCTAACTAGCGCTAATTATCGCTTAGAAGAGCAAAAAATGGATGAAAAATTTGAAATTAATAAACCTTCTTTAGAGCTTGGAGTTGCTGCAGGGTATGTTGGAAGAGCCATAAAAGATATCGAATTCTCACTTCAAAGAATTGAATCACAAATGGCTACCAAAGATTGGATTATTTTAAATGTTCTTGAGCCATTAAAGATGTTATTGAATCAAAAATTTAAGGAATTGAAAGAGGAATTAAAGGATTTGCTTCAAGAAAAAAGGGTAAAAGTGGATGAAAAAGAAAAAGAATTTTTATTAAGTGAAAAAATGAGAAAAATTTTGAATATTTTAAGAGAAAGAGGAGAAAATGGTATAAGTTATGCAGAATTAAGCAAATTATTAGGAATTTCAATTTCTTCTTTAAGAGGTTTGTTGTCTATTATGTGTAAACATGTTAAAAATATTGAAAGATTTTCGGTCGATAAACAGGGATGGGTAAGGTTAAAACAAAAATTTAGCGCTAACTAGCGCTAATTATCGCTAATAGTCTTTAAAATTTTTCGAAATTTGTAAAACTCAAAAAAATAAAAAGTTTATCTCAAAACATATTTAATTTTTCCTTGCAATATGGGCAAACTTCTATCTTTTCATTTAAAGCTACCTTAATAAGCTTACTGCAATGTGGACAAGGTAAATAAACCTTTCCAGTGTACAATGCAATATTTCCCATGGGCCGCCTCCCTCCAATTTAAAGTTCTCTTAAATTATTATTATCATCCAAAGGTATTAAAATTAACGATTAAACATGAAGTTTCAGAAAAGTTTATTTATGCTTAACTACTACCCTGTAATACTTACTTTCTCCTAGATCACTTTTCCTAGTTATTTCAATTACATCTCCCACTTTTGCGCCCAAAGCTTTTACAACAGGATCTGAATCTAAAATTTTTGGTAACTCCTTTTTAGTTACACCATATTTTTTCAAAAGTTCCTCAACTTCTTTATTATCCATTATTCGATGTTTTGGTACTAATTCATGTTCCATGATATCGAAGCTCATATCTATAATTTTATCTTCAACAATTTAAAGGTTTTTATCACAAAATTTTTATTTTATTTGGAATTTTATTCAAAAAATTACTTTATTTTTGTTAAAAATTCAAAAAATTTTTTATTTTTATTTGAAAATTTTCAATAAATTTTGAGTTTTCAACTTTTAAAATATTCGAAAATTACTTATTTTTACAGTGTCAAAATATGAATATATGAGAAAGAAAAATCAAAAATACAGAGAATTGGTCATAAAATGTTTGGAGATGGCAGGAAAACCTTTATGGGTAAGGGAAATAGCAAGAAGGACCGGTCTCAACCCTCAAACAGTTACAAACATTTTAGATGAACTTTCACTTTCTGGAATAATTGTGGATGAGGATTTTGCTAGGGAAACTGATGGAAAAATAAAGATGAGATTGGTTAGGTTGAAGTAATTTTTCTTTTTTTAAGTAACTTTTCTAAAAGTTTTCCAGCTTTGTTTATGTTTCGAGGAATCCATTTAATTTCTACAAATCTTTTTTTCATCCTTCTTTTTATCTCATACGCAATTTTTCTTAACTTTTCATCCTTAATTTTATAAACACCATTAAGTTGATTCACTACCAATAAACTATCAGAGTAAATTATTAACTCTCCTTTTGGAAAATTTTTCAAAGTTTCTAAAATTGCCAAATATTCTGCTTGATTGTTTGTAATTCCTTTTTTTCTAAAAATTCCAACTTTGAAAATTTCTCCTTTCCTTTCTGCTACAAAAACATAAAAACCCTTTCCAGAACCATCAACATATACGAGGAACATTTAAATCTTGATCAATCTTCTTTTGAGTTTGTAGACCTTTCTACAATTTTTACATAAGTATAAATAACCAACCTTGTATAGTTTACCAACTTCTTTAACACTTTTTTTACACAAATCACAGATTTTTCTCATAGAAATCTTAAATAAAATAAGTGATTACAACAATTTATTTTTTATACAACCAAGACTGTTTTTTCTGCTACTGCAACTACTCCATAATCTTCTTTTAAAGGAGGAAATTCGGTTAAAGCTTCAACTTCAACTAGTTCTTTTAAACCCAAATCTAAACTTATTGGTGGTATTTCTTTTATCCATCTTTTTGCAAAAGGTAATCTTTCAAATTTTTTTTCTGCCAGTTCTAAAATTTTTCTACCATCTTTCCATCTAACTTGTTTTCTTTGTTTAAATTGAAAGATTTCTGTAGGAGCAGATTCTTTGACCCAACCTGGTCCAGTTGTTGTGAAAACTTCTATTGCAATGAGTTGATTTTTTTCTAATTTAATATTTAAATCATTCCTAACATTTGGAATCGGAGGCCATGCATGTTGATTATACCTTTCCAAAGTATGACCAGTCAAATTTCTTATAGTTTTAACTTCAAATTTTTCTAAAACGTTTGCAATGATTTCTGAAATTTCTTTAATCTTTACTCCTTCTTTCACTTCTTTCAAACTTTCTTTTAAAGCTTCTTCAGCAGCTTTAATTAGTTTTTCATCTTCCTTTCCTAAACAAACTGTAAATGCGTTATCGCTGATATAACCATTAACTTGAACCCCAAAATCAATTTTTACATAGTCGTTTTCCTTAATTACCGTTTCATCATTTGAAGAAGGAGTATAATGTGCTGCTACATTGTTAATACAAACATTAACAGGCCAAGCAGGTTTTCCTCCTAACTCAAAAATTTTTTTCTCAATTTTTTCTGCTAAATCCAAAATTCTCACTCCTACTTTAACATTTTTCTTACTGAACTCAAAAACCTTTTCAGCAATAGATTGGGCTTTTTTAAAATTCTCAACAAGTTGTTCCATGAATTATTTTTTCTGTTTCTCTTTCTTAAATTGGTTTATCAACTTTTTTGGTAGCAATTTCCAAAATTTTACTGGAAAAGATATTTTTTTTACTCTTTCAGAAGTTTTGATGATTTTGAATTTTATTAACCCTTTTTTATACAAATTCTTTAAAGAAGTTCGTGCAGAACTTCCAGATATTTTAAAATTTTTAGCTATTTCATAAGCTGTTTTCCCAGGATTTTTGCAAATATATTCATAGACTTTTTCTTCGAGCTTTTTTTTTCTCACATTTAGAAGTTTAGTAACAGTATTTAAATTTTTTCTTTTTAACTTTATTAACTACTTTGGCTAATTCTTTAATAATGAAGTTTACTTTAACAGAGTTTGATAAAGCAATCCTTTTGGGAATTTTCATAGTTACTAAAGGAAAAAAAGGTGAAAAAGTTAAAGAAAAAATTATACTTTCAAAATTTCCAATGCGTCAAAGGAAGAATGCAAGAATTGCGATAAATAGATTAATAAGGTTTGGTTTATTGAAAAAAGAAAACGATTCTTATTCACTCACTGAAAAAGGAATAAAAGAAGCAAAAAAATTGCTTGTTGAAGGAGCACCTATTTGGGGAGTAACAATTCAAAGAGTTTAAGATTTTTTAAAAAAAGCATGTAAAGTACTAGTTTTTCCAGCTAATATATCTTCTTCTTTATAACCCAAAGCCTTCAAAACTCTAAGGCTTGCCGGTATAACCTGGTTCTTTATGTAATACTCTTCATCATATTCTTTAGGATCCTTTATTAGTTCCAAAGGAAATGCTCTATCAGAAATGCTTCCACCTCCTTTTAATATTACAAATCCTATAACACTTCCTTCTCCTACTGGAATTCCAACATCTCTTAACTTATAAGCTGCCTTAACATGAGGTCCAATCTGTTCATATTGGCTTAATGGTTTAGTAATTTGTTCATAGATAACCAAATCTTCAATATCAATCTCTTTTCGCTTCAATTTTTCAACAACTTTTCTAACTATTTCTAAAGCTTTTTTCTCATTCTTTTCGTGCAAGATAGTTTTTAAAACTTCTCTTTGCACTTTTTTTGCTAATTCACACCAATCCCTTCTTACAGTTTCAAATCCTCTTATCTCAAGATTTCCTTCATAATCTATCAATGCATACCTTTTCTTAGCACCAATTTCACCCTTTTCTCTAGTTACAAATATTCCAGCTTCATACAAGCCTCTGAATTCTATTTCCATTATACCAGGCAACTCTTTATTTATTTCAGCTTCAAACTTTTTGGCTTCTTCCAAAATTTTTTCTTTAGTAAGATTAGGAATTGTAAACATTAAAGAATCTGTATCTCCATAAATAACTTCAAATTTTCTTTTCTTAGCTTCTTCCACAACTTTTTTAATATAGAATCTTCCAAATGCAGCTGCAGCTTCTCCACATTCTCTTCTATACCATCTTGCTCCAAAGTATGCCATGTAACCATAGGTAGCGTTTGCAATTATTTTTAATGCATATTGCAAATTGTTGAGCTTGTTTTTTTCCTTTTCATCTTTAACTTTTTTCAATTTTTCTTTCAACTCTTTTCTTTTATCAATCAAGTATTTCAAATGTCTTGGAATAAAACCTTGACAATCATTACAAAAGTAATAATTATATTCAGGTACTTTCACTTTATTTTTGCATGGGGAAAAATTGAAGGTCCATGGATCGATGTTGAAGGTCACGATCAAAGAAGGGTACAAAGATCTAAAATCTAAGACAACAATGTTTGAATGAATTCCTTTTTTAGGTTCTATTACAATTGCTCCTTTATAAGGAGGTTGCAACTTCCTTTTTTCAATTTCTTCAGTTTTTGGTCTATTCGGAATTAAGACATTATCTTCAACAGCTTTTCTTATGAAATAAGACTCAACCAATTGAGAATAAGTGTTTCTACATGCATCAAAAGGTAAAACGTTTGCTATTTGGCTTATTGCTAGAATTTGTGGAATTAAATGTTTAGCTAGTTTTAAAGTTAGTTCAGCATCCCATAAAGAATATTCTGCCAATCTTTCCAATCCTTTTTTCTTATTCCATAATTCTACCATATCTTTATATTTCAATTCCTTTTTACTTTCCCCAATCAATTCTTTACAAACTTCATCTAAGGTTAAAACTTCACTCTTTAAAGAAGGAGCAAGAATATGAGAAACAAAATTGTATAAATCTAAATGAACTATTCCTTTAATTTTTGCTGAAGAGATTCTTCCCCTTCTCACAATCTTTATAGGTTCTTTATTCCTGCCCAAAATCAATTTAATTTTATATTTCTCGCATCTCTCTCTTAATCTTTGAAAATCAAAAGAATCACTGTTGTAACCAACTATGAAATCTGGATTTTCCCTTTTAACTTCTTCCATAAACTTCAAAATAATTTCTTTTTCACTCTTTACAACATCAACATAGTTTGGTTTTTCTTCCCAATCATAACTTGTTATAACTTTTTTTGTTTCATCAGAAGCCAAGCTTAACATTATCAGCTTATTTTCACCATCTTCTTCCACAAACTCGGTATCAAAAGCTAAGATTTTAAAGTTGATATCAAAAGTTTCATCTAGAGCTTTAATTTCTTTTGCAACTATTATTCTATCAACCCAAAAGTTCTTATCTTCTATTTCTTCCCCTTCAACCTCTATACAATTTAAAGGAGTTATTTTTTTATCAAGCATGTATCTTTTTGGTACGATGAAATCATATTCAAAAGTGTTTTCAACTTCTTCCCATTCTTTTACAACATCTCTTACATCCTTCAACTTTCTTGGGTTTTCAATCACAACCTTTAAAACATTTACTTCTCTATTTTCCCATATTTTTTTTGTCTTTTCAACTTTCAGAATTTTTGTTTTTAATTTGTTTTCATCAATTTTTTTAATCTTATTCTCAATCTTTTCTAAAACTTTTTCGTCTTTTGGTAAAATGTAAAAATAGTGGAAAAAATTTTGATCTTTGATCAAAATATTCTTACCATCTTTATCTTTTCCATAAATCAAAATTGTTCCTTTATCATTTTCTACACTATAATCTAAATCTAACACCAAAATCTTTTCTTTCATATTTATTAACTAATGAAAAATTAAAAAAAGATTTATTTTTTCATTCTTTTCAATTTTCTTTTTCTTCTTTTTATCTTTTGCTTCTTTGTCTTTCTTCTTCTCTTTCTCTTTTCACCTGCTGCCATAATAAATCTTAAGAAATTCTAAAATTTATTTTTTAACATAAACCTTTACTTCTAAAGTCTTTTTTGGAAAATATTTCCCAACAAATTCAAAATTTGGATTTTTTTCTAAATTTTTAGAAAGTTCATCTAAAAATTCACAATATTTTTTTTCTAAGAAGAAAAACTCTATATCACTTACTATGAAACAGTTAAATTTTTTTTCTATTTCAGGAACTTTCCCCCCCTTTCTAATTATTAAGAATAAATCTTCAAATGAAATTGAATAATTTTGTTTGGTTGAAAGAAATTCCAATGCGTTTTCCAACATTAAAGAAAATACAAAACATTTAGGTTTATCAATGTTTGAAGTTTTTTGTAAAATTTTCTCTACTTCTGAAACGTTAAGAAAAAATCCTTTTTCTTCTCCAGTAAAACTAATCCAAGGTGAAAAAGTAGAAGGTTGGAACTTTTCACATAACCCACTTTTTAACAAGCTATATTCTTCTTTTTCAAGGTGTTGTTTAGTGTTATACAATAAAATAAAATTTAAATCAAAAACCATGTAAATTAATGCAAGAAGGATTAAAAATATCAAAATTTTTTTAAATTGAGAAAATAAAAAGTTTGCAAGAAAAATGGCAAAAAAAGGCAGTATCATTATGCTCATTCTAACTTGTGGTGATGGTATATAAAATAAAGGTAAGGAAAAAAGTAAGAAGTAAGAGAGAAAAATTACAAAGAATGTAAGATCTTTCTTTTCATTCTTTCTCATTAAGAGAAATAAAAAGAAAAAGGCAAACCAAATTACTCCCAAATGAATTATAAGGTATTTTGGGAAAAGTAGGAAAAATTTTGCAATAATTAAAGGTTGAAGATAATTTGTTGTAAGCATTTGATAGTATGAACGGATAGGTGAAAAAAGATAGGCTAAGAGTATTGTAAAAAAGAAGAAAGTAGATAAAATGAAATTAATGGATTTTTGTTTATCTTGCCAAACTTTTGATTTGAAAAACCAGTAAAAATGAAGAAGAAAAATAGGTATTATAGTGGCATTTTTTAGGAGTATGGTAATACTACCGACAATTCCATAAAGTATGGTGAAGTGCGTTTTTTTATAATTTTGTGTTTTTATCAAAAGATAAAAAGTAAGTAATAAAAAGGGTGTTGCGATTATTTCAAGGAAAAAGAATTTGGAAAACCAGTAAATTGCAGGAAAGGTTAAAAAAATGAAAGATGCTATGATGCCTATTTTCGAATCGTACAATTCTTTTGCAATTTTATAGATAAGTAAAAAAGAAAGGTTTAACATCAACCAATTAACAAAAAGATAAAAATTTATAGAAAATCCAAAGATTGCATAAAAAGGTGAAATTAATATAAAAGGTAAATAAGAATTTAAAAATCTTCCAATTCCACCATAAAAATCAAATAGAAGAGAAATATCAAAATTTTTTATTTGTTCAAAAGTTTCTTTAGAAAGTTGTAAATAGAAAAGTTGATCAAAGAGAGGAATGTAATCACTGTACTTAAAAAACCAGAATAGGAAAGTGAACGTGTTTAATAAAAATAAAATAAAAAGAGGATTTATCTTATAGAATTTCATAATTAGCTACTTTTTCTTTTAAATAAAAATTTTTTCTAAAGGAGGGACTATTTGCTTTTTTCTAGACATTATTCCAGCTGCCCAAGCAATTCCTCCTTCAAACTTTAAACCAAAAGCTTTTTCAAAAGGTTGAATTTCATCAGCTACTAAAAATAAAGTTGAACCTTCCTTTAAAATGTTTGTAACCATTAAAATTATTCCATAAAGTTTTTCTTTTTCTTTAAATTCTTTCATGAATTCAAATATTTCTTCTTTTCTTTTCAAAACTTCTTCATCATCTACAACTTCAACCTGTGCTATCCAAATTTTCTTTCCATTAAAATCATAGACTTTATAATCTTTTTTCAACAATTCTTCAGCACTTTTATCAGCAATCTCTGATTTTACTTTAAACATTTCAATTCCAAAATTTTTCAAATTTTTAATTTTAGCAATTTTTGCCAATTTTTCAGCAACCTCTTTGTCGATTTGGGTTGTAGTTGGAGACTTAAAGATTACCGTATCTGAAAGAATAGCAGCAGTTAAGATTCCAGCGATTTCTTTTGGAATCTTTATTTTTTTTAATTCAAAAAATTTTGCAATTATGGTTGCTGTACTTCCCCAAGGCAAGGTTAAAACAAAGATTGGTTTAGACCAACTAAATTTTAATTTATGGTGATCGATTATTTCAACTAAATTTGCATTTTCAATTCCATTTGCACTTTGTTCAAATTCATTATGATCAACTAAAACTACATCTTTTCCTTCAACGTTTTCTAAAAATTCTGGAGCTTCAACTTCAAATTTTTCTAAAACAAATTTTGTTTCTTCATTGAGCTCATCTAGTCTAAAAGCTTTTGCTTCTTCTTTTAACTCATTTTTCAAAAATGCGTATGCAATAGCTGAAGCTATGCTATCAGTATCAGGAGCTTTATGCCCAAAAACATACAACATTTTTTCACCTAAATCAATTTTATCTCGATATGAACGTTTGTTGGAATGTTAACTCTCATTATTTGTCTTAAAGCTCTATCATCGGCTTGAACTTCAATTAAACGTTTATGAATTCTCATTTCCCAACGATCAAAAGTTGCATTTCCATGACCTGTACCATCTCCACAAGGAGTTTTTAGAGTTACAACCTTTAACTTTCTAGTTGGTAAAGGAATAGGACCTTTGTAAGCTATTCCTAGTTTCTTAGCTATTTCAATAATCTCTCTACTAATTTCATCCAAAATCTTTGGATCTCTTCCACTTAACTTTATTCTTGCCACTTGCATATAACATAAATTTTTCCAAACAATTTAAATTCTTTTTGTTAATTTCAAAGGCTTAGCTCTTTTCCATAAACTTTTTACATACTCATCCATAACTCTAACTAAAGAAGGGTCTTTACTGTAAAGAGAATAGAATAGAAACCCTTCTTTCTTTACAGGCTCACCATCCAATCTTATCAAAACTTCTTCCCCATCCACGAGTAGAATTCTAGGATGAATTCTCATTTTCAAATACTTTACTTCAGCTCCAACACTCAAATACCATCTTGCAACTCCGAGTTTTTCTCCTTGTGGATAATCCAAACCTAAAACCCTAAACTTAACACCTCTTTTTAAACAATTCTTAACTGCCTCAACCATTCGAGAAGTTCTGGTAAACTCTCTTGTGATTCCATAACAATATTTTTTACTTCTATCTATCATCTCTGCCATCCTATCAAAAAACTCATTCCATTTCTTTCCTTTAGAAGTCCAAACTCCATAAACCAAATTTTGTTTTTCCTTCACTGGTTTTAAAATTTTGCTTACAAGCTTTATTTCTTTTTTAAGTTCATTTATTTCCCTTTCTTTTTCATTAAGCAAATTTATCAAAGCTATTTCTGGCTCAATGGCTCTAAATTCTTTTGGTCTTCCTTCTAAAGTTTCAACGAGTTGCTTTAAAGTCAAAGTTTCAAGTACTTCATAAATTTTTGATTGTGGAATTTGTGATTCTTTACTTATCTCTCTTGCTTTGCTTGGTCCTAACATCAATAAAGTAGTGTAAGCTTTTGCTTCATATTCATTCAAACCTATCCTATTCAAAATTTCCTTAATCTGAGCTATTTCCATAATATCTACCTATATAATTATTTAAAATCTCAATTAACAAATTATTCAATTTTTCCTGATAAAATTTTTGCATGTAAAAACTACCGGCTAAAAAACTTGTTAAGATTAATGGAAAGAAAAGATTGAGTTTCCATTCTTCTCTTCTCAAAATTTCATATTTTGCTTTACTTTCAATTTCCTTAATTTTTTCTAAAATAACTTTGCTATCAGTTTCTTTCCCAAATTTTTTTAGCCTATTTAAAAAATCTTTTATTTCATCGTTTGAATAATTAGATAACAACAAACTTTCTCTTTCAAATTCATAAAGCTTGTTGGTTTGAATCAAAATGTTCATCATTTCAACACCTCTTTAAAAACTTCACTCATCGGTTTTTCTTTATAATCTTGAAACTTTTCCTTCAAATTTTTTGTAAAGTATTGAGTTGCTACATCGATAAATTCTTCAAAACTCATTTTTCCAATTAAAATTCCAAGTAAAGGTTCTTTTTGAAATAAACTTTCTATAAAAAAATAAAAAGGAAATTGGTACAGGGCTTTTTCCAATTGTTTTGAATCGTAGGTTTCTGGTAATTCTTCTAACCATTTCTTCAAACTTTTTTTGAATATAAGATAAGTTTCCTCTTCCATCAGCCTCCCTTTGAATAAGTTAAAGAATTGATTTTAACACTAAGTTCTTTTAAAGTGTTTCGTAAATCTTCCAAAATTTCTCTGTACATTCCAAAAGTTTTCTCTTGGTTTGCTTTAGCATATTCTCCTAATATCTTTGCCAATTTTTCCATCCTTTCATCTTCTTTTTCTTGCCATCTTTTTATCAAATGATAAACTGCTAATCCTCCAGCAAATCCTATACTACCAGATAACCAATCAAACTTAAACTCCATTAACTCACCTCCCTAGATGGGAAACTACCCATTTTTTTAATCTCGTTGTCAGAATTAATCCAACTAATCCACCCACAAAAGCGGCTTTTCCAGCATCACCAAAATAATCAGATTGTAAAAGCATTGGTAGGTTAGCAAAATTTCCTGAGTAAAGTTCTTGTAAAATCAAAGAACCTTTTACAAACACTAGCTCATAAGCTGATTTAAAAATTAAAGTACCCCAATAAGCTACACTTGTTCCTAAAGCACTTCCTATTAAAGAAGTTAAGGAAAAATACTCGCTTAAGATTCCTTTTTTCTTTGTTGAATTTTGTTTTACTCTCTTCTCTGGAAAATACTGTTTTATTATTCTTTCCAACTCATCATCCATGTTTAAAAAGTTGAAAATCAAAAGAATATGTTCTTTCAACTTTAAAAGGTGAAAAAGGAATTAGAGATTTTCACTTAAAGTGGTGAAAATAAAGTTTTTAAACACTGTTTTTACAATAAATTTTTATGCTTTCAAAAATACCTTCAGAAAAAGTTGAAGAAAGAGAAAAGGATAAGGAAATTATAAGAGTTGGTTTGATAGCGGAGCTTGATGCAATAAACCTTTATGAGCAATTGGCTTCAGCAACTTCCAATGAAAAAATCAAAAAAGTTTTGTGGGATATAGCAAGAGAAGAGAAAACTCATGTTGGAGAATTTTTAACTTTACTTTTAGAAATGGATGAAGAACAGACTAAAGAACTAGAAAAAGGAAAAGCTGAAATTCAGGAGTTAGAATAAAACAAAACAAGATTTGCCTAATTTTTTCTTAAAAAATCTATAAAACATCTTGTTTTATTCAATTTGGGTTTTCAAAACCATAAAAATTTATTAATATTTGAAGTAATTCAATTAAAATAAGGCGAGCACTCGGTATAGCGGGGTAGATGGCTTTTACCACCCTAAAGCAGCCTGGAGTGCTCGCCGGGCTCATAACCCGGAGGTATCACGAAGAGTGACTCCAGCGGTGGTTCAAAGGGAGTTAATCTCCTGGGGTTCCACAGAAACTGTTTAATACGTTTCGGGAAACCCCCGCTATTGGGGCTCACTCCCCCACCCCGCTCTTTCTAAAACGTTAAGTTTCAATCTTTGAGTATCATCTTCATATTTGTTTAAATGATACAAAATTTTTCATAATTTTTAACAACTTTCTTTTTCTTTCTTATATATCTTTGAAAGATGATAAATACTTGCAAAAACATGATAAAAATCTATAAGCGAATTGGTATGAATTTTAAAAAACAATCCTTCTTCCATATTTTTAAAGATGATTTAACTTCAAAAAAGTTTTATTTTTACTACTTTAAGAAAAGAATAAATCCTTTTTGGTTTTTGATTAAATCATGGGAAAAATTGGGAAGTTGGAGTAAGGTAAATGAACGTGAATTAGAATTATCTTTGTATGATGAAATAAGTGAAGGCCTAACAAGTGAAATCAAAGTTGGTTATGAGTTTAAAAACAAAAAATTAAAAGTTAAAGAATTATTTGGTATCAAAGATTCGATCAAGGTAGGAATAAGTTATGATGGGAATGAAAGAAAAAATTTTCTTTCTCCTTATGGTAAATTAAAAAAAGGATTATTGCTTACAACATTTTTTAGGATCTTCTTTTTTAACCTATTACATTTTATCATTGTTTAAAATTCCTCCTTATGATTCAATTTTAAATCTAGGTATAGGTGGTGTTCTAACTTATGTAATCAAAAAACTTATGGACCGTTTAGAAAAAGGGTTTGTATTTTAAATCCTAAAAATTATTCTAAAAATTATTATGAGTTTAAAAATTTTCATAACTGGAAAACCAAAGGTTGGAAAATCAACTTTGATAAAAGAGTTAGTTGAAGAACTAAAAGATAAATTTAAGATTGCAGGTTTTTTCACCCCAGAAATCTTGAAGAATGGAAAAAGAATTGGGTTTAAAGTTGTTGATGTTTTTGGAAAAAGAGAAGGAACCTTAGCAAGTGAAAAAATTACAAAAACAAAATTTGGAAAGTATTTCATCGATTTGGAAAGTTTTGAAAGTTTTTTGGATGGAATTGAGAAAGAGGTTGAATATGCAGAAATTGTTGTAATAGATGAAATCGGGAGGATGGAATTGTTTAGCAAAAAGTTTGTAAAATTTTTGAAAAAAGTTTTGGAATCTGATAAAATTCTGATAGCTACCTTACATAGAAAGCTAAAAAAGAATTTTTCAAAATATGGTATAATTTTTGAGCTCACTAGAGAGAATAAAGCAAAGTTGAAGCAGGAGATTTTGGAATATTTAGAATACAAAATTTAAAGAATGGGTCCGCCCGGAATCGAACCGGGATCTCGGCCTCGTAAGGGCCGCGTCCTACCTTTAGACTACGGACCCTTAATAATGAATTTTTAAAAATTATTTAAAACGTTTTTGGATTAGGTAAAAGGTTGGAAATGTGAAAATGATTAAAATTAAAATTTGATAAATGGAAAAATCATTAAGAACAAGTTTACCTGCTTTTATAGTTAAAGGAGTTTGTTTCCAACACTGATTCTTCCAACAAACTCCTTTAATTCCATCTTGATTTAAATATGAACAATCATTATCTTTTTCACATTTAAATTCATCTTGATTGTTTCTTGCTTGTACCAAAAAGATTGCTTCTTCATCGCTTAAAAAAACGATCTGAGGATAAGCTAGTGCTGTTTGACCATACTTCACTTTTTCTGTTTGAGTGTAATTTTCAAAAATTAAAATTGTTGGGTATTTACCAACTAAGCTTACATTTACTGTAAAATCACTTTCTAACAATCCAAAGTTTGTAAGAGAGATGGGTAAGGTTTGTTTTTCTCCTAAATTGAAAGTAAGTTTCTCAATTTGGAAATTTAAAGAATAATTTATAACTTTGAATTCCCTAGCTTGGGTTAAATTTACTTCTGGAATTAAAGGATCATAAAAATAACAAGTTATCCAATTTGATTGATTGTAAAAATATTTTGGTGATAAAATAGAACATTCTGCATAACCAGCTAAACCAGAATAACTACAATTCTGTTTTTCTTTACAGGTTGTTAAATTCAAAGGATTTTCACAATTTAAAAAACAGTTTACCCTTATCTCTCTTTCCAAACCTCTTTCATAAGTTGCATTCCAGGCAATGAGCAAATAAGTTTTGTTTCCAATCAATCCAATTTTTTGTTTAGTTAAAGTATAGTCATCAACTGGAGTTAAAATTATGGATGAAACCTCAAAAGCTGTAGAACCAGGAGGTAAAGGAATTTGAGCTTTAGTCACATTCAAAATTAAAAAAATAAAGGTTATGAAAAACAAAAACCAAATTTTCATAATTTATATTACATTTTTCTGAATTAAATTATGAAACCTCTTTTGCCAATTTCACTAATTTTAACAATTTTAACATTAACATTTTTACTTAATTTTTCAAGAAGTGAAAATGGATTGGTTACAATAAATTTAAATTCTAGCAATGTTTGGTGGAACGATAGTTTGCTCATCTATGGAAAAGTTTTGAATTCTGCGAATGAACCAATTTCAAATGCTTTGGTTAGAGTTGAATTACTAGATCAAACTTGTGAAACCTATAGCTTAGAAGATGGTTCTTATAATTGCACTTTGCTTGCACCATTAGAGCTTGGAAGTTATAGAGTTTTTGTAAATGCAACTAAAGATAATTTTACTTTAACAAATTCTTCAACTATTAAAGTTAAAGTTGTTTATGGGGAAGCTCCAACCTCTTTAACCGAAAGAACAGTTTTGGAGAAATATTACTTAATGCAAGAACCAAGTGGTAACATTTCTATGGTAAAAATAAGACTCATTGTTTGGAAAGGTTAATTTTGAACTTGAACATTACTTAATTCATGTAATTAACGAAAGAAGGTATAAGAACAGTTTTATAAAATTAGCTACGAAAATGATTATAAAATGTTCTTTAAGTAAATCTGCTAGGAAACGGTTGAGTAAAAAATTTGAAAAAGTTCTCCACACGAAATATTGATAAAAATTTTAAAAAATAGAAGTTAGAGTTGAAAATTCTTTAATAATTGCAACTAATTAGTAACAAAAGATAGAAATGTTTAAAAATTTAATCTTTCCAATTTTTAATATGGAAAGGCAAAATAAATTAAATGATTTAGCTAAGGAACTTTTTGAAAACAATTTAAATCAAAGAATTTCAAGAAGAGAAGCTTTAAGCAGTTTAGCAAAAATTACTGGAGCAGCTGCTTTAAGCTTTTTTGCTGGTGGTTTAATAGGTTATTTATTTGCTCCTAAAAAAGAAGAAATTATAACTGAAACCAAAACTGTTACAGAAACTGATACAAAAACTGAATATAAAACAGAAACTGTTACACAAACTATAACTTCAACAAAAACAATTACTGAAACTTACACCACCACAAAAACTGAAAAACCAAGCATTGTTATAAACGCAGAAATTGGGAAAGGTTATGCTGAAAGCGCTAGTGATGTAGAGATAATTACAAGAGTTTACACTGATCAAAAGTTAGATAGAATTAGCGGAAAGTATTGGAATGCAAGTATTAAAGGGAAATTAAACTTTAAAGAATTTTCAAACACTTATGAAGCGGGTTTTTTAACTCAAAGAGAGCCAGGATATCAGTTTATTACTATAGAAGCCGAGAAAGATGGTGCTAAAGCTAAAAAACAGTTAACCATAAGTGTTGGCTTAACTGATGAAGAGATTGAAAATTCTTCCATTGGAAGAGAAGGAGTAAAGATTTTATGGGAAGATTTACTAAAAAGCAAACTTTCAAATAATTTAGAAAAACTTGAGGAATATTTAAGAAAAGAGAATGAGCTTGTGAATGAAATTGGGTTGAAACAAATTGATGAACCTTCTTCCCATTATTTAAAAATGTTTTCAAGTTATTTAGTTGATAACAAGAAAGATTATGCAGAAATTTTTAGAGGTTTATCTTTGATTTTGCCTTTAATTCCTTCAAAGCCTTGGATAGTTTATGGAAATATGGTTGAGGATTTTAAGAGAGCTGAATTTTTGATAAATGGTGAAGCATCTTACTTGCTTGCAAAGCTTTTGAGTGAAATGAATGTTGAAGCAAAACATATTTATGCTGCAAGAGCAATGATTGATCAAATGTTAACAATTGCGAACTGGTTAAAGATTAATCCTTTTGAAGTTTTGGAATATGAGAATAAAAAATTGCAGCTTTGGGATTTAACAAACCAATTATTTCAGAAACATTTGAAATTTGAAGCAAACAATAAAAGAGCAAGTGTTGCGGATGATATTTTAATGGAAAGATGGAGTGATAGAAGCAAAACAAACAATAACAAACATATTTATTATGGATTGAGACAAGTTCAATTACCTGCGGCTTTACTATTAGTAGATGCAATTAATAGAAGATATGCTGAGGAGGATGATGAGGAATTTTTTTCTAAACAATGGAAACATACATTTGCATTTCCTTCACCTCAGAGTAAAAAAGGTTTAAATATTTTATCCAAATGGATTGAAAATTATGAAAGTTTAAACTTCGAATTGAACGAGATTTTAATGAATCCTAATAAGAAGATAAAGTGTAAAAAAATTATATTCTCTCCTATTGAAAGATTACATTATTACACTTGGGAAAAAAATAAGTGGGTTGAAACTTATTTTCCTAATATAGTTAAAGAAGGAAGAAAAGATAACTATGAAACTATTTTGTTCAAAGGATCAAGGGAAGGAAAAAATCCAGTTATACTATATGGTTATTCCTTACTTACTTTTAATTCGCTAAAAGGGTTAGAAGAAGTTAGAGTTGAGTTAGCTTCCTGTTATGGTAGCTTAACAGGCTATCCAATTTATAGAGATTACTTTAATTATCCTAAAGACAAAAGACCAGGATGGATTCATGGTGAGCCTAGTTTTATTCTCAATAAAGAAGATGAAAATATTTTACTGAAAAGGAGTAAAGATAAATTATTAATAGAAGAAGATACTTACACTTTAGACTTTATGCTCACACGCTTGTCAGCAGCGAAAGCTGACAAAGTAGAGTTTCGAATCATTATTCTTCCAAATTTGAAATCAAGGAAATTATATTCTGAGTAATGTAGTCGAAAATAGGTTATATTTTAACCATAATTACACTCTTCAAAAATTTATGGTACTTTTTAGAGTATTTTATGCGCATGTATTAAATTTTTAATTAACAATTTTCAAATAATAATTAATGAAAAACTATCGGAAAGAATTTGAATTGAATTTATTTTATCTAATTTTTCTTTTTCTGTTTATTTTTCTTTTTATTCATTTCAATTATCATTATTTAATTCTCAGTTTAATTCTTACTTTTCCGAATGTTTTCTTTATAATTTTATTTTGGTCCGTTTCTTTAAGTTTGCTTATCAGAAATTTTTCAACTTCAGTTAAGCGAAAAATTTTGATGTATTCAATTTTTCTTACATTTCTTCTAATTTACATTACCAGTTTTTCCTTTTTCAATTCTTTTATCCTAGCCCAAACGATAGAATGTGGACCCCCATACTATCAATGTTGTAGTGATGCGGGTGGTACTTGTATGACTCGTTCAGACTGTGAAGCAAGAGGAGGAATGTGCTGGGGAGGACCAGCACCAGATTGTAAGGCACCAAATGATTGTTGTTGTTTAGGATTAGAATGTAAAACCGATGCCGATTGTAGTAAATATAATTATTATGCTTGTGTTTGTACAATTCCTGAAAATCATGATGCAGTTATTTATGTTGAACATGGTTGTAAGGATGGTAAATGTGTTTATAAATCAGATAAAATAGTAGAGGATTGTGATGCAAAAGATACTGTTTATTGTAGCGGAGATAATTTGGTTACAGTAGATTATTATTGTGAAACGGGTTATTCGTATTGTAAATCAAAAACCTCAACTTTTGATTGCAATTCATTAAATGAAAAGTACTGTTTAAATGTTAGGTATTTAGAATACAAAGATTATTATTGTGATTCTACCACCCTTCAATGCAACTACAAAACTATACAAATAGATTGTTTTGCAAACGATTACTGCGATTCTCAAGGTTATTTTCATGGTTTTCAATGTTCAAATAATGAATGTATAGAAATTGACAAAATTTGTTCATATACTTGTTGTAGCAAGTTGGATGGATGTTATGGTGTAAAGTATCGTGATTATTTATGTATTAATTTAGATACTTGTGATTACATTGAAAGTTGTTCAAAAGCATGTGGAGCAGTTTGTGAAAGTGATGCAGATTGTCCAGAAGGGAGTAGATGCAATATAGAAACTTGTAATTGTGTAGGAGGACAATGTAATTATAATGGAATTTGTGAACCTGGCGAAGATTGTAGCAATTGTCCAGAGGATTGTGGTCCATGTGAGTCTTGTACTGATGAATGTTCTTCTGGAGCAAAAAGATGTTATGGAAATGTATTGCAAGAATGTAAAAATTGCGATGCAGATGCATGTTTAGAATGGTGTACAATAGAAGATTGCAATGCTCGTGATGGATGGTACAACCGCGGAAATCCTTATTCATGTTGTTCAGGTTTAAGAATTTGTACCTGTCAGGACCAGGAATACAGAGATTACTACTGTGATTCATCAACCACTTCTTGTAAATACCAAGTAACAAGTACACGAACTATAAAAAGTAATTGTCGTTGTTCAAAAGCATGTGGAGCAGTTTGTGAAAGTGATGCAGATTGTCCAACCAATTACGTATGTAACCTAACAACTTGTGAATGTGAATATAGAGGACCAGAATACACTTCAATTTCAATTGAGCCAAAGTATACTTTCCCAGGGGATGAAGTCACTTTAACTATTGAAATCTATTCCTCAAAATACAAGAGAGAACATGATATTTACTTTGCTATAACTATAGATGGAGAAGAATGGAATAATACATACTGTAAAATAGCTTTTAAAAGGTTAGATATGAGTAAATGCATGAAAGATGAAAATTATAAAAAACAACATAACATACAGTACATAACTTCACAAGATGGTTACTTTAAAATAGTTGCAACTTGTACTATACCACCAAGCATTTCACCAGGAACTCATATATTACTGGTTGAACCTCATACTTGGAGTGAGCTAGTTAAATTGCCAACTGCAACAACTAGTTTTGTAACTTATAAAATGATAAGTTTGTTTGAACTCCTTTTAAACTATTTCAGCTCTCTGTTTAAATGATTATTTAATTTCAAAAAGGTAAATAGGATAATATTCTATAACGTTCCATTCTTTAATCAATTTATAATCTTTTAAAATAGGTCTTAAAAAGTTATAATGTAATTCATTAAGTATTAAAACTTTTGGTCTTTTCTTTTCAACTTCTTCTAAAACTTTTTCTCTACCATAAAAATTTATGAATTTTAAATCAGAATCAAACCAATTGTTCAAAATTTTTCTTTCAGTAACAAAAGAAACATAATTTAAAACTCTTGGTTCTCCAAAGAGCAAATCATTTAATGCAGAGTTTTTTTTAACCCAATCTTCAACTTCAAAAAAAACTTGGTTGTAATCTTTTAAATAATAAAACTCTAGACTTTTTAAGTTTGAGTAGATACAAAGGGAAAATATTACCAATATAAAAATTTTTAGAGAGAAAAATTTTGTTTTTGAAAAAGTGTAACCTATTACAATAAATAGAAATGGTAAAGGTAAAATAAAGTAATGGTAGATAACTTGTTTTAATCCAAAGATTATCATTAAATCGTAAAGTAAGGGATAACCAGAGAATAAGGCAATCAATCTGTTTTTTTCAAATAATGCATGAATTAAACAAAACAAAGCTAAGAAAATTGTAAAAAATCCAAGTGCTAAATACTGATCAATCAAGTTTGCAATCCCAATTTCAATGTTTGAATAAAAATGGTAGATGATCGTATCTTTAAAATAAATAAAACCAAATAAATCAAAAAATAGCAAAAAAGTTAAAAGAATGAAAGCAGTTTGGTAAAAAATCCAATCGAAGATTTTTCTTTTTTTGAATTTTAAAAACAAAAAAACTAAAGGAAAAAGTAAGAGTATTAAATAACGTGTGAAAAAAGCAAGAGTAAAAAACAAACTTGCTAAAAAATCTTTTCTTTTAATCAAAAAATAAAATCCTATTAAGAAAAAAAATAAAGCTTCGAACATTCCCATTCCTAGAATTCCAAAGATTAAAAAACCAGGAAAGATTAAGAAGAATAAACTTGAAAAGAAAGCAACTTTTTCATCAAAAAGTTCTTTTGAAATCAAAAATGTTAAAAATAAACAACCAATTCCTAAAATACTTATAAATAATTTTACAAGTTGGAATGAAAATGTAAAGGGTGCAAGTAAAATCAATTGGAAAGGAGGATGTGCATAGAAAAAATCTTTATAAGGAATTAAACCTTTTCTAAAATTTTTTGCCATATTTAAGTAAATTGTTTCATCTGACATTGATGGAATAGTAAAAATTATTCGAATAACTAAAAGAATTAAAATACAAATCAAAAAAATTTGAAAATAATTCATAAATTAAACTTTTAATTTGAATTTAATAATAATGTCTCCAACTACAAAACAGAAAAGTTCCAAAATCCACAAAAGATTAAAAAAATTTATAAATAATGTAACACCGATAACTTTATTTTTCATCTATAATTTACTTAAAACCAGTTTAAAGGAAAAAATGTCAATGCAAACCTTCCAAAGCTCCACAAAGGTATTGTAAAATATAAAATGAAAATGGTTAAGTAAAACATATAAAAAACTAAAAGATTTTTCCAAAATTCTGGAAAAAATCATAGAGAGCAAGGAATGTTAGAATTGAGAATAGAATAACGTTTAATTTTTGAAATTGATTTAAGGTGCAAAAAGAGTCGAGTGGATGCAATTTTACACCCCAATACTTATTTTGTATTTTAAAGAAATAGAAAAAATCACCCGTTAAATTCATTATAAAAAGAAAAAGGAATACTTAAAAAGACTTCAGTAATTTTTGTTAAAGTTGCCAAACCTGCAAAAATTGAAGCTAAAAATAATTTTCTTTCAATCAAGCAATAAAATGTTAAAAATATTAGAAAAATGAGTAAACTTTCAGGATAAACAGCCGAGATGAAAATTGAAGAAGGATAAAAAGCAAGGAATAAAGTTGATAGAAAAACAATTCTTTCAGAAAATAATTTTAGAGTGAGTTTATAAAATACTAATAAACTCAAAAGTGAAAATAAGTTAGAAATCATAAAACCATAAAGAGATATTAAAAGGTAAAAATGAAAAAATTTTTAAAATTAAAGGATAAAGTGGAAAGAATGCAAAAGCTCTTTCGTTTACATAACCTAACTTAGCAATTTCCATGTAATAACCACTATCCCATCTTGCAAATAGGTTTACAAAAGGAATTGAAGATTGCCATGGTATTTCTTCGATGAAAAGAGAAGAGATTAATACTATTGAAAAAATAAAAAATTTTGAAATTAGAAAAATTACCAAAACTTCTTTTAAATCTTTCACAATTTTTAGTTTAAATCTCAAATATTTATAAAAAAGTAGTTGATTTAACTTTTGATTGAAATTTTTTCATGGTTAAAAAAATTTGAAAAGGAATTGAAAGTTTGAAGGACTTCTTTGTTAATAAAAAAACTTAAAAATTTCATTAAAGTTTCAAAAAACATTTATTGATAGTTTTCATATTAAAAAATGGTTTTCAAAAATTAAAATATGTATGAAAAAACGATATTTAAAAAATTAAGAGAACATTATTATACCTTACCATTTATTACAATCTCTTTATGTATAATTTTGCAAAATTATTCATTTTGGGAAGATGAAGCTCTTTATGCTTTGTTCGTTCAAAACCTTACAAAAGATTTTAGTTATTATCCTTTAATTTATGGAAATTTTTATAATCCAACTTTGGTAGTAGCTAAGTGGGTTTTATTACCTTATTTTTTTGCTAGTTTAATTTCAAAAAACGAAATTGTTTTTAGAAGCGTGTCATTAATTTTCGGAATATTTACACTTTTATTAACTAAAAAAATTTTGAAATGTGTTTATGGGAAAATAAATTCAATTTTTCTGGTATTTCTTTCTTTATTTCCTCCATTAATTTTAGCCTCAACGGAAAATATACCAATTATTTTACTTCTAACTTTTACTTTGGGATTTTTGCTAGTGATACTTCTTTATCAAAAGAAAAAAATTACATTTAAAAAAACAATTTTATTGATAATTTTATTTTCACTTTCAAGTCCATTTTTATCCTTTACCTTTTTATTAACAACTTTCTTTTTGTTGTTTTTAGATAAAAGAAAATGGTTGAAATTATTTTGCATAATTTTACCAATTTTTATTTTTTTAGTATCGGTCAACATTATTTATTTTCATTTTTCAATAAAAGATTTTTCGGGTATTTTTCAAAGTTTTATAAATAATTATGTTAACAATGTTAATTTTTTGAAATTTCACGTTCATTTCTTTAATTTAATTCAACTTTTTGTGAACTATTTTTCATTTTATTTTTATTTACCCTTATTTCTTCTTCCTCTTCTTTTTAAAGAAATTAAGAGAAAGAAAGAAATTTTGATCATGTTTGTTAGTTTTTTTATTTCTTTAACTTTTGTAGCACTTTTTACGGAAAAGCTTTATACTTATCCTAATAGAGGTCTAGTTATTCTTTCATACTTTTATTTGTTGTTGGTATATTATCCAGAAAATAAAAAATTCCGAAAAATTTATTTTCTGGTATTATTTTTTATAATTTTTTTGTTTCTAATTCATCTTATTCCTTTTATTTCATCTTACAAACTTTATTTTCAAAATAATTCTTTATTTTTTAAAAGTATAAATGAACAAGAAAATGAAAAATGGGTTTGTGAAGATTGTGAGAAACGTTTGAAAATCAATTCAACTTCCAAATGCTTTTTAATAAAAATACCCGAGCTTTCCATCTTTACTTTAACTTTTTTTGATTTAAGGTGTTATGGAGATTATCCTATCCCTTTCAAAGCATGTAGAACAGAAAATCAGATTGTAAGTATTAAATTTGATTCTTCTTATAACCTTTCTTCATATACACTCTATCTCTATTTAATAAAAAACTCTTCACTTTTTCTTCCTCCTTGTCCAAATTTTCAAGAAAATTGTGAAGAAGTTGAATATGAGGAAGAAACCAAACCTTCTTCAACCCAAAAATTTTTAAACGAAAAAATTTTTGGGTTTAAGCAACACCCCCTCTTTCATGAAGATTTTAATTGGAGAGAATTGACAAACTTTATTTACAATAATATAAAAGAAGAAAAAAAAGTTGTAGGAAAGTACATACAATTTTATGTTTCCCTTCCAGCTCCTCTTATTTTTTACTTACAAGATAAAAATTTGTCAATTAATTTTGAGTTTAAAGACCTACATAAAAAATTTAACTTTAGTAGTTTATTCACTAATTGGTATGGTGAACAATGGTTTATTTTGGATAACTCTCGGTACTGGTGGCAATTAGAAAAAAACGAGAAAGATTTACTAGAAGAAAAATGTGAAAAACTTTTTTTCCCTAAAATGTTTATTTATAGATGTAAGATAGAGGCTTAACCATTTTTAATAAAACAATAAATTACATAGCTTTTAAAATCAAAAATATCTATTCTAATAGGATTTTGACAAATTTAGCTAATAAGACTTGGGCAACAGTTTTACTCAGTTTGAAAAATTTAATTTGAATTTTAGTTTTTTTACCAGATTGATGGTTTTTTTCTTTTTAAAAATAAGGTATTAACACAAAAATTTGGTTTAGAAACAATCAATTACAATTACTTTTATATACCACTAATTTCAAAATAAAATTATGAAAAAATGGTTACTTTATTTATTAGTTGTATTAGTTGTTTTAGGATTTGTGTTTTTCTTTTTGATGAGATATTTATCTCGAGTTCCTGAAGTTACTACTACTCCGTTAAAATCAAAATTCGAAGAAATAAGTTCTGATATAGCAATAATGGATTTATATTTTCCCAAAGATGGATTATGTGATGAAGTAAGTGAGTATTGGAAGAGTAATGGAATTTGTAGTAATGAAGAATTTGATGGTGAAAAAGGTGTTATAATTCTTCATCCTTTAACACTTAAAGACCCAGGTTTTATTTTCAAAACTTTTAAGTTACCTTCTGATGCAACTACTCTTTATGTAAAACTTGCAAACTTTGGAGCAAAACTTGAAAGATGGGGTATGCCTCTTGTTTACGGAGATAATATTTTTAGAATCATTCTTTATGACATGGATAATTTTGATTATTGTGTTGAGGATGAATTTGTTGTACATGCAATAGAGGGGTGGGTTGAAAAAACTTATGATATAAGTGATTGTAGCGGAAATAATGTTGTTCTTTACATTTTCAATTATGCTGGTGGAGAAGAAAAATGGAGTGGAGAATGGGGAGGAATTGGAAAAATTGAGTTTAAGTAGTTTTTTTAATAAATTCAAAAAATTTGTTTGATACTATGCTTATAATTTATTCAAAATTTTTTACATTTTCTAAAATGTTAAGAAAACTTAATTTGAACTTTTCACAATATGAAAAATATTTTCAAATTAATTGAATGAAAAAAATGAACTAAAAATATTTTTACCATTTTATTTGTTTTTCTCTTTTCGTTCATTATCAGCTTGGAATTAAGAATCAAGGTGCTTTGATAAGGGGCAATTGTGAATGAAGCAAGATTTGAAATAGATTCATTATTATTATGATAAACATCCTACTCTTTTTTATTTCTTCTTTTATTTACTTTTTTACGAATTGTAAAAAAATACATGTAAACTACTATTTTCCTTAGGAAGTTCAAATATTTGATAAATGATAACTTTTTTTATTTATTTTATGATTCTGGAACTTAGTTCTTTTTACGTAGGATGTAATAAAAAGAAAAAGGTTCTATTTTGTAGGCCATCAAAATAAATTTTGCAACAGTTTTATTTCATATTGCAATTGTTTATTGGATCTATTTTCATTAACTTTTTACGTTTTCAGTTTCTTAATTCTTCTGTAGATTTAAATCTATCTAATTTTCTTCCAGACTCAGATAAATTAAGTATTTTTATTTAGGTAGGAAATTTTCTTCGAAATGTCAGAAGTAAAGTTTTTGAAAGTATGGTTAATTCAATTTATGAAATACAATTTTTAGATAAACATTGTAACTAACGTTCATTTTCGACTTATGGATGAAGTTTTATCCAAATTCTATAAAAAATGAATTATTCAAAATTCATTTCTTTTATTTGTTTAATCTTTTGTTTTTGTTTTTAATATTTTTATGACAAAAAGAAATTTTTAACAAAAATTCTAAATTTAATTAAAATGTTAGCCTTAATAAACAAGATTTTATTCAATCAAGTTAAAGGTAATCCACTTTTTGTCATACCTATAATAACCTATAAATGCAATGCAAAATGCAAGATGTGTGAAATTTGGAAAATTTATAAAGAAAACCCCTTTTTAGTAAAAAAAGAGATAAACTTAAAATATTTTTTAAATTTTTTCAAATGTATAAACTCTACATTTTTTTGTGAGGTTTTAGGAGGGGAACCTTTTTTAAGAAAAGGTTTAGATAAATTTTTAATTAGAGTTTTTAAAGAAACAAAAAATGATTATATTGGAATTTCAACTAATGGTTTTTTAAATAAAAGAATTTTTTCTCAGATAAAAAGTGTGTTATCAAGAATACCCGAAAAAAAATTTTTTAGAATTTACATTTCTTTAGACGGACCACCATACATTCATAATCAAATAAGGAATGTAAGAAATGGAGCAGAAAAGGTTGAAAAACTTTTATTTAAACTTCAAGAACTTAAAGAAGTTTATTCCAATTTCAAAGTTTTTATTGTTTACACTTTTTCCTATTTTAACATCGGCCACTTTAAAGAATTTGAAGAGTACGTAAGTAAACTACCTTATGATGTTATAATTCCTCTTTTTTCATATTATGTTCCAGAATATTATCATAATTTTTCCTATGGAAAGTTTTTTAAAATGTTAAGAAAAAAAGAAAAAATTTTAAAGAAAGAATTGATAGAATTCGAAAATTCAAAAATATTAAAAAAAGATTATCTTAGTAAATTTTTTGCTAAATCTTGTATTTACTGGATTTTGAAAAAGCAAAGAAAAATAGGTTGTAAAGCTGGAAAAAATTTTATAGTTATAGATCCATTTGGAAATGTAAAACCTTGTTTTAGGAGTAAAATAATTTTTGGAAATTTACTTTACTCAAATTTTAAGGAGATTGAAAGAAACCGTAAAAAATTTGATTCAACTAATTGCAATTGTAATCTTTTTTTACATCCATTCGAAAACTTGATTGCTTCACCTTTTTCTTATTTTCTTTCTCGTTTAGATTTTTTGGTGAAAAATTCTTTTAAGGATAATGTACAAAAAAAGTTCAAGACACAGAAAAAAATTATCTCTTCTAAAGGAATACCATTTTTATAAAAAACTATTTTAACTATATAATTTCCAGGAAAAATCCATCCTTCAAATTGATCAAGACCAATTATTTCATAAATTAAAAAAATTAAAAAAACAAATAAAAAAAGTTTGAAGTGAAAATACGAAAAATATTTTTTAAAAATTCCGTAAAATGTTGGAATAAGTGGTACCAATAAAACATATTGATAAGAATAGAAGGAAGGTAAGACATTTTTTAAAAAAAAGAAAAGAAGAAAGACTAACGTTGAAATGATTATTGCTAAAAAGATTAAGTTAACATTAAAGATTATATCTTCTTTTAATAAATAAGTTAAATAACCAAGGATAAAGAATGAAGAAAACGGATACCATAAAATTCCATAAAAATCTATTTCACCGAAATCTAAAAGTTTAGGGTAAAAATATGCATCATACCATAAAGCTACATTATGGGAAATGAGACCTATAGGATAACTCACTAACAAAGCAAGTAAACCAATTTTTACTAATTTTTTCAAATTACAATGAAAAAAAATTATAGGGAAAATAAAATAAAAAAATTCATAAAAAATGAAAAAAGGTTTTTTTAAGTTAAAAGAAAATGGAAAGATAGTTAGTATAAGATAATAAATTAACAATCCTAGAAAACTTTTGCTTATCATTTCATTTTACCCCTTTTATCAATTTTTTTATTTTCTTTCCAGTTTTTTCCCAGTTAAATTTTTTACTAGTTTTGAATGCATTTTTTCTAATATTCTCTAAGTCGTATTGCTTTAATTTTAAAATTTTTTCTGCAATATTTTTTGGGTTATTTTCTAACATTATAAATGAATTAACTCCATCCTTAGTAAATTCCAAAGGAGCTCCTTTGCTTGTATGAATAGGAATTGTTTTACATGCCATTGCTTCTAAAATGGGTAATCCAAAACTTTCACATTTAGATGGAAAAAGAAAGAAATCTGCAGAAGAATACAATTTTGCTAAAAGTTTATCTGAAGGTTCTGGATAATAAACGTAGTTAAATTGGATTTTATTTTTAATCTTTCTAAATCCACGTAAACTTCCTGCTAAGATTCCAAATATTTTTATTTTTTTATTCAGTTGATTTAAAATTTTAATACCAAAATCAGTTTGTTTCCATTTTTGCCAATAAGTTAACAACATTATTTTCAATTCTTTTACTTCTTCAAACATTTTCATTTTAACTGGTTTAAAAATTTTGTGATCAACAGCTGGATAAATTATCTTTACTTCTTCATTTTTATTGTATTTTCTAATAATTTCAGCAACATACTTACTCAATGCAACATATATAACATTTTCTAAATTTAAGGTTTTGAGAAAGATGTTGTAACACGTTGATAAATGAAGATTGCACAATTCTTTTACACTTTCCGGAAAATCTAGAACATAAAATAAAAATGGTTTAGAAGAAAGCGAAAGTGTATAAGCAGCTTGATAAAATCCAGTAATCCAAAAACCATCATCAAATTTTTCTATTCTTTTTTTTACTTTTTCATACAAAAATTTTGAATTTGTTATCTTACTTATGATTCTTTCAAATTCTAACCAATCTATCTCTTTGTTATAAATTCTTTTAAATTGGGGAAAAAGAACATTTATAGCTTTTAAGTAACTTGTTTTTTTCATCTTAAAAATTTTTACTTTTTTGTTAAGAGTGAACCACTCAGAATTACCATGAACACCAAAAATATTTATTTTGTAATAGTTTGCTAAATAATTAGCAACTTCAAACATTATTTTTGTTCCACCAAATTTACTTAACGTCCAGAATAGAAAATTTAGTTTATATTCTTTGTTCATAATAATTTATTATTGACATTATTCTTTTTAATAAATAAAAGTGTTTTAAGTTTTGGATATTTATTATAAAACCTAACAATTTTAGCTTTTCAAGATAACCTTTTACTAATTGTAACTGTTTTTTTGTAACCTTGCACCATTCCTCATTATAAAATTTAGGTAATTCTCCAGTTTCAATCATCTTTTTCCACAAATCTTCTAATTTGAATTTTTGTAATAACTCGATGTAAGCTTTACTACCAGGAAAAGGAATAAAATAATGAATTATAGGATTTGGCACATTTATTTTCTTAATTATTTTTAAAGTATTTTTAAGACTTTTTATCGTTTCGTTCAAATATCCTAAAATAAAACAACAAGAAACATAAATGTTCAATTTTTTACATTTTTGGACTATTTTCAACAATTTTTTTAAATTAATTAATTTATTCATCTTTTTTAACATTAAAGGATCACCAGACTCTACTCCAAAGAAGATATTTTTTACTCCCATTTGTTTGAGTAATTTTAATGTTTCATAATCAATGGTATCTACTCTACTATTAGCTTCAAATTCAATCTTTATCCTATTTTCTTTAAAAAGTTTATTTAATTTTTTTACTCTATCTTTGTTTAAAGTAAAAATATCATCAACTATTGCAAAAGAATCTATTTTATATTTTTCTAAAAGAAATTCTATTTCATTTAAAATATATTTTGGTGAGTGCCATCTATAAACTTCATTCCAACCATATTTTGAACAAAATCCACATTTGAAAGGACAACCCCTTGAAGTTAAAATAGGTAAAAAAGGTTTTCCAAAAAACCAGTGAACATATTTTTTTAATTTTAAGCTTTCAAAATCAGGAAAAGGTAATTCGTCTAAGTTTTTGATAAGATTAATTCCATCGTTTATTCTAATTTTTCCTTTTTTTCTAAAAACAATTCCGTTTAAATCTTTTAAATTTCGATTTTCCTCAATTTTTTCTAAAAGATGAGGGAATATAATTTCCCCTTCTCCTAAAATTCCATAATCAAACTTGCTTTTTAAAAAAATTTGATAAGGATAAAAAAATAAAGGTATTCCACCTACCACTATTTTTGTTTCAGGTTTTATTTCTTTTACTTTTTCAGCAATTTCAAATGCTGATAAAAGTGAATAAAAAGAAAGATGTATTCCAACAACATCAAATTTCGTTAATTTTTTGAAGTTTATTTTTTCAGTTTGCCAATCTATTATCTTTACTTTATATCCTTTCTCTTTTAAACTTCCAGATAAATAACAAAGACTAAGAGGAGGATAAAGTAAAGTTTCTTTTAGGGGAAGAGAAAGATGTTTTAGAGCAGAATAAAAAGATTGAAAAGGTTGTGGATTTATTAATGCAATCTTCATAATAAATCCTAAAAAAATATTAAAATTTAAATTATTTTTATGGCAACAATTTTAACAATTTTTCGAATAAAAAATTGGTTTTATTATCTAGGATATTTTATTTTGGGTTTTACTCTTTTTTACAAAGAGTTTAAATTTTTTAATCTTTTTTATTTTCTTTCCTCTTTTTTTGCTTCAGCTTTTGCTTTAGCTTATGCTTATTCTTTTAATACAATTATTGATAAAAAATTGAAAAGTAAATGTTTTATTTATCCACTAATTGCGTGTCTATTTCTTTCATTCTTTTTACCTCTTACTTCTTTTGTCTATTTAATAACTTTTTTGGTAATCACGAGTTTATATTCATTACCAAAAATTAGATTAAAAGGTATTCCATTTGTTTCTCTTCTTATAAATGCGATTGGATTCAATTTGATTTTTATGATGGGTTATTTTTCTTATTCTTTTACTGATCTATTCTTTCTTTTTTTCATCTTACTTTTCATTTTAAATCTTATCGCCCAACTTATTCATGAAATTCATCATTTTTCACAAGATAAAAAACAAAAAATAAAAAATACTGCAATTTTTTTAGGAAGAAAAAACTGTTATATTATGATTAAAATTCTTCTCATTTTTTTAATATTTCTTTCTTTGATCTTTTTTCATTATAAATTTATTCTAATTGGAAGTTCTACTCTTATTTTATCTTTTTATTTTTTGTTTGTCATCACAAAAAAGGTAATTTATAAGATAAGAAAAGAATTTAGAAATTATGGAATAATAGTCGGAATTATTTACTTATTGGAATTAATATTTAGGTAAATAAATGGAAAAAAAATTGTAAAATTTTGAAGAAAATACTCAGTTTTTAGATGAAGAATTTTTAAAAACACAACTTTCACTTTTAACTAGGAAAAAGCGAGAAAAAATTTTTAATCGAGAAAAGAATGGATGATAAACATAAAATAAATTCAGCTGAATTTTTTGAAAAATTAAGCAAAAAAATACTTAAAAAGATAGAAAATTATTATGGAAAAAAAATTGCAGGAAAAAATTTTGCACTACAGAATTTTGGAAAGTAGAGTTGATACTTTGAATAAACAATTAAATTTAATTTTAAACAAAATAGAGGAATTGGAACATACAAAAGAAGGGTTAAAAGAATTGGAGAAAAATGAAGAATTAAACTTTTCTTTAGGAAGTGAGGTTTATATCAAGGGGAAAATAATAGATAAGAAAAAGGTTCTAGTTGGAATAGGAGCAAACATATTCATAGAAAAAACTTTTGAAGAAGCTATTCAGCTTTTAAACGAGAGAAAAAAGGAATTGGAAAAAATCAGTCAACAAATTCAGACTGAAATTTTTAACATTCTATCAATTTTACAGCAAATCGAAAGCGAGATAAAAAAGGAAGTGGGTAAGAATGTTTAATCTGTTTAAGAAAAAGTTGAAGCAGTTTGTTAAAAAGTTTTCTGAAAAAATTAAGAAAGAAGAGAAAGAAATAGAGAAAGTTGAAAAAGAAAAGAGAAAAAGTTTAGTTGAGAGGTTAAGGAGGAAAATAAACTACAAAAAAATAACAGAGGATGATTTAAAAGATATTTTGGTTGAATTGGAAGTAAATTTAATAGAAGCTGATGCAAGTATAGAGGTTGTCGAAAAAATCAAAGAAGATATTTCAAAAAGTTTGATAGGAAAAGAAGTGGAAAGAAGAAGAGTTAAAGAAAAGATTTTGGAAATTCTTAGAAAAAGCATCGAAGAAATTTTAGAAGTTAAAAAAATTGACTTAGAGGAAATCATTAAAAAGGCAAAATCTGAAAAAGGTTATGCAACCATTTTATTTTTTGGAACTAATGGTGTTGGAAAAAGTTTGTCAATTGCAAAGCTAGCAAACTTTTTGCAGAAAAAGGGTTATAAAGTTGTTTTAGCAGCAGCTGACACTTTTAGAGCAGCAGCTGACATCCAATTAGAAACTTATGCTAAACAAATTGGAGTTCCTGTGATAAAACATAAACGAGGGGCAGATGCAGCAGCAGTAATCTTTGATGCAAGAAAATTTGCAGAGGCTAGAAATTATGATGTTGTAATAGCAGATACTAGCGGAAGGATGCACACCAAACAAAATTTGTTGGATGAATTGAAAAAGATAGTGAGAGTTAATAAACCTGATTTAAAAGTTTTAGTTTTAGATTCATTAACAGGGAATGACGTCATCTACCAATACAAATTCTTTAACGATGCTGTTGGAATAGATGCCATAGTTTTTACTAAAGTTGATGTTAACGAAAAAGGAGGTAACATTTTGAGTATTTGTTATGCTTTTAAAAAACCTATTTTATTCTTAGGAATAGGTCAAGGTTTCGATGATTTGATAGAATTTGAAAAAGATAAAATTTTGAACAGTTTGTTACCTTCATAAATTTAAAAATTGAAGTTAAAAATTGCATTATGCAATTTAGTCTAAGCAATTTATTTCAAAAAATTTTAGGAAGAGCTTTAATAGATGAAAAAAGTTTAGAGGAGATTCTTAACCAGTTCAAAAAAATTTTATTGCAAAACGATGTTGAGCTTGAATTGGTTAACGATTTGATAAAAAGAATTAAAGAGAAGGCAAAAAAAGTTCCTAAAGGTTTAACTTTGAGAGAGAATTTAATCAAAATTTTGTATGAAGAGTTGGTTGAGTTTTTAGGTAGAGAAAAAGGTGAAATAAAGGGTAAAAAGATAATGTTGATTGGTTTGTTTGGTTCTGGAAAAACAACCACTTGTGCCAAACTTGCAAGATTTTTCCAGAAAAAAGGTTTAAAAGTTGCTTTAGTAGCTTTAGATTATCATAGAGCTGCTGCGGTTGATCAGTTAATCGAATTAGGAAATCAAATAGGGGTAAAAGTTTTTTGGGATGAACAAAAAGATGTTTATGGACTTGCTAAGAGATCTTTAGATCTTTTGAAAAAGTATGATGTTTTAATTTATGATACAGCTGGTAGAGATGCTTTAGATGAAGAACTAGCTAAAGAGTTGAAAAAGTTAGGTGAAATTATAAAACCTGATGAGGTTTTATTAGTAATTCCAGCTGATTTAGGAAAAGTTGTAAGGAAGCAAGCATCCGAATTCAAAAAACTTGTTGGAATCACAGGTGTTGTTATAACTCGGATGGATGGAACAGCCAAAGGTGGAGCAGCTTTAGCTGCTTGTAACGCAAGTGACGCAAAAGTAAAATTTTTAGGAACAGGAGAAAAGATTGAAGATTTTGAAGTTTATGACCCAAAAAGGTTTGTTTCAAGATTGCTCGGTTTAGGAGATTTAGAAACTTTGTTAGAAAAGGCTAAAGAAGCCGAAATTAAACCAGAAAAGGTTGAAAAGGTTGTTGAAGGAGAATTCACTCTAGAAGATTTTTTAGAACAGTTCGAAAATTTACAACGTATAGGTCCTTTAAGTCAGATAACAAAATTCTTACCTTTTACAAAATTTGATGAAAAAATTTTGGAACAGCAAGAAAAAAAGTTAAAGGCTTTTAAAGCAATAATTCAAAGCATGACTTTAGAAGAAAGAAAGAATGTAGATATTTTGAATGAAAGTCGAATAAAAAGGATAGCTAAGGGTTCTGGTACAAGTGAACAAGAAGTAAGAGAGTTGATAAATCAATATCGAACGATGAAAAATTTGATGAAAAAGTTTGGTAAAAATTTAAAAAAAGGAGATTTGAAAAACTTGTTAAAGCAGTTTGGTCTAAATTTATAGGGGTCAGTTGGGCGCTTTATTTTTAACGGTTCCTTCCCGTGGAATTGCGCCATGACCCCTTCAAACCAAAAAAGAAACCTCAGGTCCCCCGCAAAAGGAAAACCAAAACGGGATCATCCCAAATTATTGCTTGAAAAATGTGATATTAGTATTTACACCATAAGCTAGGCAGCTTCTTAGAAGTAGCATTAAGAGGCGGCCCATAGCTGCCATAACTAGTTAATTTTAATAAAAAAGCTAAAAAAAGATTTTTTGTACTTAAAAATATATTTTAAATTCAACATTAAGAATGTATGCAAACCAAACTATTAAAAATTCTGAAATTTCCCGTTTGTGATAATTGTTTAGGTAGAATAATTTCAGCTCAACTATTACATGGTTTTTCAAATGCTGAAAGGGGGAAAGTTTTGAGAACATGGGTAGCTTTTTTACTAGATGCAAAAATTTTGAAGTTAGATGCAATTGAACCTTCTAATTTTGCGGAGTTTAAATTCAAAAACATTAAGTTAGAAGTTAAGAAAAAAGAATGTTACTTTTGTCAAAATTTTTTTGCAAAAATTGATGAATGGGTTGAAAGGATTAAAAAAAGAATTGTTGAATACGAATTTGATTCTTTTTTAATAGGTTGTAAACCAAATAGTGAAATGCTGAAGAGAGAAGAAGAAATTTTTGAAGAAGTTGGAATAGAATTTGCTGAGAGTATAAGAGAAGAAATAACAAGAGAGATTGGAAAAAAATTAAGTAAAGAATTGAAAAAGAATTTTGATCCAAAAAGTCCAGAAATTACAATTTTAGTTGATTTAGAAGAAAGTAAAATTTCTGCTTCTATAAAAAGCTTGTTCATCTATGGAGAATACAAAAAATTGGTAAGAGGTATTCCTCAAGCCAAATGGATTTGTGGTAATTGTAAAGGAAAAGGTTGTGTTAAATGCAAAGGCACAGGAAAACTTTATCCAACTTCTATTCAAGAAATAATAGAAAAACCTTTGTTAAAATTGACTAAAGGTAAAAGCTCGAGTTTTCATGCTCAAGGAAGGGAAGATATAGATGCTAGATGTTTGGATTGGAGACCTTTTGTGATTGAGATTAAAAAACCAAAGTTAAGAAAAATAGATTTGAAAAAGATTGAAAAAGAGATAAATAAATCAAAAAAAGTAAAAGTTAGAGGATTGAAGTTCGTTGAAAAACACTTTGTAAAATTGTTAAAAGCTGAAAGGAGAGATAAAACTTATGCAGTGGAAGTTGTTTTTAAGCGAAATGTGGATGAAAAAAGATTATGGTTTTTGAAATCTTTGGAAAATAAGGTTATTGAACAAAAAACTCCTTTAAGAGTTTTGCATAGGAGAAGTGATAAATTGAGGAAAAGAAGGGTTTTGAAAATCAGCTGGAAAGTTTTAAGTAAAAGAAAAATTTTGTTTAAGATTAAAGCTCAGGCAGGTTTGTACATCAAAGAATTTATAACTGGTGATAAAGGAAGAACTAAACCAAGCATCGCTGAAATTTTAGACAATGAAGTTAGAAGTATTAAGCTTGATGTCATCAAAATTCATTAAGTTTTTTAAAATAGTTTTTTAATTTATAAGTATGGCAAAGCGTTCTAGAGGATTTAGGTCTAAGACTAGAAAAAAGTTGAAAAAAAAGCAGAAGGTTGCTATCACCAAATTTTTACAAGAATTTGAAATAGGTCAAAAAGTTGTGATAAAGTTGGAACCAAGTAGTCAAAAAGGTATGCCTCATCCTCGTTTTTATGGCAGAATAGGAGAAGTTATTGGTAAAAGAGGGAGAAGTTATATAGTTGCAATAAAAGATGGTAAAAAAATAAAACAGATAATCTCAAGACCAGAGCACCTGAGGTCGGTTAAATGAAAGTTTTAAAAGAGGTTTTAATTCCAGCTGTGAAGGCATTCAAAATCTTAGAGGAAAAGGCAAAGCAAAAAGAATTAAACTACATTCAGAAAAACACTTATGATATCTTAAAAAAGTTTGTTAAGATAGATGAAAAAAAAGCAGAAGAGTTGAAAGTAGAATTGAGCAAGATTGAAAAGTTAAGAGAAAAACACATAATATTGCTTATCGATTTCTTACCTCAAGATAAAGATGAGTTAAAAACAGTTCTTTACAAAGATTATAACATGTTTAAAGAGGAGGAAAAGAACCAAATTCTGGAGATACTTAAGAAATAAAGGGTGATTCTATGCCCAAAGACGATTATTTGATAGTGTTAGATTTTTTACCTTATGGAAAGCCTGGAGATAGAAAAGCAGAACCGATAGTTCAAGGAATTGGAGACAAATATTTTAATCTATTGGAAGTTGTGATTAAGGAAGGGATTCAATTAAAACCAAAAGACAGGATTTACATAGGACCAGAAAAAAGAGAAGAGGTTAAATACATAAAAGGAAGGATAAGGTACGAAGACCTCACAACTCTTGCAAAAGAAAATTTAAAAGAAGTTTTGAATGAAGTAGTTGAAAGGGATGAAAAAAGGTTTGTGGAATTTTTCAATAAGGCAGGTCCCATAACCACAAGGTTACATAGTTTAGAATTGTTACCAGGAATAGGAAAAAAGCATATGTGGGAAATAATTCAAGAAAGAAAGAAAAAATTGTTCGATTCATTTGAAGAGTTACAAAAAAGGATTCCAATGTTACCAAACCCAAAGAGAATAGTAGTTGAAAGAATTTTAGAAGAATTACAAGATAAAGATAGACATAGGTTATTTGTTGCTAGATAGGGATGCAGCAACCAAAATCCAAAGCAGACCTCCAAACATTATTAGAGCTAAAGCAAGAAACAAAGCGAAAAGAAATCCTGTTTTTGAAACCCCTAAACCTAAGTTCAGTTTTCCTGCTATGAATGCTCCCAAAAAAATTAAAATACTTCCAATCAACCAAAAAATCACTTTTTTCAAATTGCTTTTCATATTTTTAATTTAGTATAACTAGCTTATTAACCAAAACTTCTAGTTAAAGAAACAACTTCAACTTCACCAACTCTTTCAATATTTCTCAAAATTTTTTCACATTTTTCAACTTCACCAGCTTCATCTTTTACAAATTTAACAATCTTTAAAGCTGTTAAACCAAAAGCTATTGGTTCTCTTTCAATCCTTTCTGGTTGTAATTTTTCTTTTATCTCTTCTTCCAATTCATCTAAATTAACTTCAATACTTTTAGGTAAAACTCTAAAAGTTAAAATAACATTTGCCATCAAGGTCCCTCAAAACCACATTTCGGACATTTATAAGGATTGACAAGAGCTTTACATGTTGAACACCTTATAATTTCATATTCTCCACAGTTTGGACACTCAAATTTTACCCAATTTTCTCTTGCCCTTACATCACTTCCACAACTTATGCAGTTCATCTTCTCACTTTTTATAAAATTGGGTTTAAAATTATTTATAAGGTTTTTAATAGCCCCCGTCGTCTAACGGATAGGACACGGGCTTGCGGAGCCCGTAATCTGGGTTCGAATCCCAGCGGGGGCAATCATTTAAATCCAACTAAAATTCCTAATACTCCACCAACCATCCAATAAGGACCATAGAGTTGAGGTTTTAAACCATATTTCTTCGAAATTTCTTCAATTATTCTTTTTATCTTTTCAACTTCTTCAAAAACTGGTTCCCCATCCTCTGCGAAAATTCCAGATTTCAAACTTACAATTCTTTTATAAATTTTGTAAATCTCGCTTTCCGGATTTACCTTAGATACAGTAAAACCTAATTCGTTCAATCTTCTTTCCAACTCTTTATAAACCCCTCTTAAACTGAACCATTTGAACAATTCAATGATGCAGCTAGACACAAATTTAATATGAAAGAAAAAGGATTTAAACTTTTCTTAAAGTTACTTTCATAAAATCATAAGCAACTATTGTGTTTGGAAAGATCTTTTTTGCTTCTTCTTCCAAGATTTTTAAATCCTCATCTTTATACCTTCTGCTAACGTTAGTTAAAATCAACTCTTTTACCTTTGCTTTTTTTGCAATCTTTGCAGCTTGTTTTACATCGGCATGAGCTTTTGAGTCAGCTTCATCCTCCTCCAAAAAAGTTCCATCATGGATTAACAGATCAGCATTCTTTGAAATTTTTACAACATTTTCACAAGGTTTTGTGTCTCCAGTATAAACAACCTTTATTCCTTTTCTCAACTTTGCAACCTCTTCCAATCTTATTCTTTTACCTTTATAAACAACTTCACCCTCAACTTTTAATTTTCTCAACCAGGCACCTCTTTTTAACCCAAATTTTTTCAATTTTTCTAAATCGATGTTCCATCTATCTTTTTCTTTAAAACAGAAAGCAACAGCTGGTACAGTGTGCAAAACAGGGATAGAAAGAATTTCATATTCTTCAGCTTCATCTATTTGTGTGATTTCACTTCCTTCAAAAGGCACATCTATTGCTCTTACTGGAAATCTTGTTCCGTAATATCCTAAACTTAAAATGTCACTTACAAATCTTTCAGCTTCTGGAGCAAATATCTTTAGTTCTTGAGTTCTTTTTTCAAGATTCATAGTTGCAATCAGTGGTAATAAACCAGCAAAATGATCAGCATGCCAATGCGTTATATAAATTTTGTTAATCTGCATGAAACTTATTCCAGCTTTCATTAATTGTTTTTGGGTGTTTTCTCCACAATCCCATAAGAGAATATCCTTTTTCTCTCCATAATATTCCAGAACTATTGCTGGATGATTCCTTGTTTTTGTAGGGATACCAGAAACAGTTCCTAAAAAAGTTATTACTAGCATAATTTTTCTTTTTCAAAAAATTTTCTTAAAAATTTTGCAAACTCGAAGTCTTTTAACCAATTTAAAACTTCACTTCCAGCTTTTAACTCAAAACCTTTAGACAATTCTTTTGCAATCCAGTTTGGAATTCCTTTTGCCAATAAAATTTCTAAAGGTTTTTCCAAACTATCTTGTAACTTTTCTCTAGCATGTTTGAATTTTCTTTCAACTTCAGCAACCCAGTTGAATTTTTCTACTGTTAAAGCGAAAGCTTGGTTTTTATACTTTTCAATAAATCTTTCACTTCCTTCTAAATCAAAAACATTTGGACCAATTCTTTTTTGAATAGTTGGCAATCTCCAAACCTCAAGTTCATAAACGCAATAAACTTCCTTTTCTCCAACCCAAAAATCTTTGTTGATAACTACAAACTCATTCTCTTTTAAAATGTTTGAAACTCTTTCATTAAACTTTCTTAATTGAGGATAAAGAACGTCATCAATAACTTTAGGTTTTGAAAATTTTAAAACTAAGATTTCAGTTTCCCTTTCTCTTAACTGTTTTAAGTATTCTTCTTCCTTCAAAGCAATCTCCTCTTTCTCCTTGAAAAATTCAAGAGTTGGGTTTTCCAAAAATTCTTTAGCTATTTTTTTCAATTTGAAGAAATTTTTTGGAGCTAAAGCTGCTGCAGCATTCCTGTTTTTATCAATAGGATCTATCAAGATTAAAACTTGGTCTCTAAATCTTTTTCTAAGTTCTTTATAATCTTTTTTTGAATAATGCTTTTCCAAATCTATTATCATACCGGGTTCCCATTTCAAAACGTTTTTCAAAAAGTTCAAAAAACTTTTGTAATAAATGATCATCAGTTCACAAACATAACCAGAAAAACCTTGAACTTTTGCTTCAGCTCCATAGATTCCGTTAGCTTTTAAAAATCTCTTTAGTAACCTTACTTCTTTAGCTAGTTTTTTTGTAAGTTTTTTCTCTAGATATTTTACATGAAAGGGGGTTCTATCAACAGCACTCTTTATCTTTTCTAAATTTTTTAGATGGTAGCATGGTACTATATCAATGTCTAAACCATTCACGTTCAAGGAAACGTAAGGATGCTCTGCATATTCAATTTTAAATTCAGCTTTCAATTCTTTAGCGATGAATTTGCCTATCTTTAAACCTAATTCTTCCATACGTTTTTCCTTTATTCTTTCAGGGAAAAGTAAAAAAACGTCAAATTCAAGCTTATCTGGTAACCAGGTATCTCTTGTAATAGAACCAGCAAGTATTGCATCCCCATTGTGTTTTTTCATCTTTCTTTTTGCAAGTATAAGAACTTTTTTACTCAGCTTTTTCATCAACTCTTCTTGCTCTTTACTTGGTTTTACCAATTTCCAGGCTTCTTTTAAAACTTTTTGATAAAGTTTCATTCCTATTTTTAATTGGGTATGAGTTTTAAAAAGATAATTTATTTTGTTTTAAAATTTTTTACTTTTTAATAGTAAAATTTATAAATATTAACTACTATATAGTGATTATGAGAAAAATGCAAAAGATTGATGAGAATGAGTTGATACTTCAAGAGCTTTTTTTAACTCAAAAAGCTTTGTTTGCAGCTAGAAGTGTTAAGCAAATCAAATTCTTTCAAAAAAAATTAGAATATTTGAAAAAACTTGCTAAAGAAAGAGGGTTGATATGATACGAGGCTTATAATGATTGTAATCATGAATTGATTGAAAAAGATAGATTGGTTACTGTTGCAAATGTGGTTTAGAGATTTCAAGAATTTATGATCTAGAAATAGAAAAATAGATTTGGATTTTGATGAGGATAAAATAAGTTTGATGGAATACTTTTTAGATAGAAGATAGAGAAAGAAATGGAATTTAATAGCCCCGCCCGGATTCGAACCGGGGTCTCCGGCTCCAGAGGCCGGTGTGCTTGGCCACTACACCACGGGGCTCTAATAAAGATTTGGAAAATTTAATTTAAAGATTCAATTCTTCTATCAGCTCAAAAATTTAAAACTTTTTTACTAAAAATTTTCTGCAAAGGTCAAAATGAATTGCATAGAAGTTAAAACATTTTTTATTTATTTGATGGATTGAAATCTTTTCATATTCTAAAAGTTTTTTATCAAATCTTCTAAAAATGAATAAGCTGAAGCTATTGGTTCTTTTTCAAATCGTTTAAGTTGTTTAGTTAAATGAGATGGATAAAAGATATTGGTTTTACATATTTTACAATATAATTAAAAGAAAAATTTGTCAAAATTATCCAAGAGTTAGAGTTAAACATAATTTGTTAATTTCAATGAATTTTTAACCTTTTTATACCTTTTAATTTTTGAAGTTAGAGAGCTCGTTTCGAAAAGGAATAGATGCTTGCAATTCCATAAATTTTTATTTAAAAAAAAATTTAAGTTTCTTTTTGCAATTTAAAGTTAGATATGCGAATTTTACAATTGCACTTAGATTTTATTGAATACGAACCAATTCAAAAGGAAATAGAGATAGCAGAAAATACAGAAAAAAAACTTTTTCGTTTCGAAAATTTAATAGCTTTGTTTGTTTCGGTTGAAGAGGAAGATGATGAAAGTTTGGTTGAAAAAGTTGTGGAAGATACAAAACAATTTCTGAATAATTTGAAGTTAAATAGAGTTTTAATTTATCCCTATGCTCATTTGAGCAAAGAGTTGGCCACTCCTTCCAAAGCTTTAAATTTGTTAAAACTTATGGAAGAAAAGTTTAGAGAAGTTGGAATAGAAGTTTTTAGAGCTCCTTTTGGTTGGAATAAAGCTTTAAGTTTGAAGGTAAAGGGTTATCCATTAGCTGAACAGTTAAGAATCTATGAAGGAAAAGAAGAGGTTTCAACTGCTTTGAAGATGGAAGAGCAATTAATTTCTGAATGGTACATCTTAGATGAAAAAGGAAATCTGATTGAAGTTGATAGATTTGACTTTTCAAATTTTCCTAATCTAGAAAAGCTTGCAAGATATGAAATTGCAAAATCTAGAAAAGTTGATAGAATTCCACCTCATGTCACACTCATGAAAAGATTGGAAATTGCAGATTCTGAGCCAGGAAGTGATCCAGGAAACTTAAGGTATTATCCAAAAGGTAGATTGATAAAATCTTTGTTAGAAAGTTTTGTAACCCAAAAGGTTTTGGAATTTGGAGCTATGGAGGTTGAAACTCCTTTAATGTACGATTATAACCATCCAGCTTTTGCCGATTATTTGAATAGATTTCCCGCGAGACATTATGTCTTGCTAAGCGATAACAAAAAATTTTTTATGCGTTTTTCTGCATGCTTTGGTCAATTTTTGATTGCAAAAGACGCCCAACTATCTTATAAAAACTTGCCTTTGAGAATCTATGAGCTAACAAGATACAGCTTTAGAAGGGAAAAGAGCGGAGAAATAACTGGTTTAAGAAGGCTAAGAAGTTTTACTATGCCTGATATGCATACTTTTTGCAAAGATTTAAAGGAGGCAAAAAAAGAATTTAAAAAACAGTTTGATTTCTGTTTAAAGGTTTTGTTGGAAATAGGTTTTACTAAGGATGACTTTGAAGTTGCTTTAAGATTTACAAAAGATTTTTGGAAACAAAATAAGAATTTCATAATCTCTTTGATAAAAAAGTTTGGTAAACCATTCTTGATTGAAATGTGGAATTACAGGTATGCTTACTTTGATCCAAAGTTTGAATTTAACTTTGTTGATGCTTTAGATAAAGCGAGTGCTTTATCTACTGTTCAAATCGATCATGAAAATTCTAAAAGGTATGGAATAAAGTATGTGGATGAAAATGGAAAAGAACAATATCCATTAATCTTACATTGTTCACCTAGTGGAGCAATAGAAAGAGTTATGTATGCTTTGCTAGAAAAGGCTTATCTTGAAGAGAAAAAAGGAGGGGTACCTAGTTTGCCTTTTTGGCTTTCTCCTACTCAAATTAGATTAATTCCAGTTAACGATAGCTTTTTACCATTTTGCGAAAAAGTTTCAAAAAAATTAGAAAAGTTTGCAAGAGTTGATATAGATGACAGGAATGAAACAGTTCAAAGGAAGATAAGAGATGCTGAGATGGAGTGGGTTCCTTTAATTTTGGTTGTTGGAGAAAAAGAAGTTAAAACAAACAAATTTCAAGTTAGGATAAGGGAAGAAAAAACTATAAAGGAAATGGATTTAAAAGAAATTTTGAAATGGGTTAAAACTAGAATTGGGAATAAACCATTTAAACCATTGAATCTACCCAAAAGAATTTCTAAAAGAGTTTCTCAATTTTAAACCTTTCTTGCTTGATCCCAAAGTAATTCAAAAAAAGGAGAGAATAATTGAGTGCTTGCATGCTCACTTTTACTCCAAAATGCAATATCTTGACTGGCAGGAACCTCTTTTGGATTAGTTAATCCCATCATCAACTCTTTTCCATCAACCAGTAAAACATTTCCATAAACAGGTAAAGTGTTTGGATCAAACAACCTTATTTCAGCAATATTCTTGAAAGCTTTTGCAAGTTCTTGGGTTTGATCATCTTTTGGAACCAAAATTCTTATTTTAACACCTTTTTCCTTAACTTCTTTCAACAAAGAAAAGTGATTCTTTAAAATTTCGGAAAGCATTTCTGGAGTAGCTAACAAGTTTATTTGATCTTTTGCATTTTTCAACATACTTTCAATTTGTTGTAACATTGAATATCTTCCTTTTAAAGCTCCTGTTATTTCTTCAAGACTTAAAGTCTTAATTCCCTTTTCATACAACTCTTTCAACTCTTTCAAAACTTCGGAGTTCTTTATCTCATCGATTTTTTGAACCGTTTTTTGATAATCCTCATACAATTTCTTCTTTACTCTTTCAAAAGCTTCATGTGGATCTACAGCTAAAAATCTTATAGGTCTACCAGATTGAAATATAACAAATCCTTTTTCAGCTAAGCTTTCTAAAATATCATAAGCCCTACTTCTTGGAACGTTTGCAATTTCTGCAAGCTCACCTGCAGTTGCAGATCCTTTACCTAACAAAGCTACCCATATCTTCCTTTCATACAAGTTTAAACCTATTGATTTCAACGCATCCATAACTTTTTCGCTTACCACCATAATTATCTTTACATTTCCAAAACTTTTAAAACGTTACTATTTATTAGTTAAAGATTTATGTTTAAAAAGGTTATCCTGCTTTGCCTTGAGAAAGATAAAGCTGTTTTACTCTTTCTAGAGTATCAGCTTCCTCAACTCCCTTATCATACCTTATCCTCACAAACCTAGGAAACCTTAAAGCAAAACCAGATTCGTAATTTGGACTTTTTTGAATTTCTTGGTAAGCAACTTCTACCACAATCTTCGGTTTAACCCAAACATCTTTTCCTTCTTCCTTTACAATCAAATCCTTTAACATGTTTGTCATAAGTTCATATTCCTCTTCTGTCAAACCTGTTGACATCATTCCACAAGGTAATAATTTACCTGTATCTTCATCTCTACAAGCTAATAAATAACTTGTTAACCATTTTGCTCTTGCTCCTTCTCCCCAACTAGCACCTATGATTACTAAATCCAAAGTTTCCATAACAGGTTTTATCTTGTACCATCCTCCAACATGTCTTCCAAAGATGTAAGGAGCATCTAAAACTTTTAACATAATTCCTTCTTGCCTTTCATCCAATGCTTCATGATAAAATTTTTCAATGGTTTGAATGTCATCAGTTATTATCGTTTTAGCAATCCTAACTCTTTCTCCCTCTTCAACAACTTTTTTCAAAATTTCAAATCTTTCAATTAACTTTTTATCGAACAAAGTTTGTCCATCAAAATAAACTATGTCGAATAGATTAAGTTGAACTGGAATTTCCTTAACCATTTTTTCAATTTCATATTTTCTATGAATTCTTTGACTCAACTTTTGAAAAGGTAAAGGTTTTTTTGTCTTTGGATCTATTGCCCAAGCTTCTCCTTCAACTATACATTCATTTGCTTTAATGTGTTTTTTAACTGCTTCAACCAAATCTGGGAATTGAGCGGTAACATCTTCTTGCCTTCTCGTGAAGATCCAAACTTCATTTGCTTTTTTATGAACTTGAGCTCTCATTCCATCATACTTGTATTGAACCATTAACTTTCCAAATTTTTCAACAAGTTCTTCAAGGTTGTTTGCAGCTAGGCCGAGCATTACTTGAATAGGTCTTCCTAAAACAGGTTTAACTTTTTTCAAACCTTCTATTCCTTCTTTTTTTGCAATCACAGCAACTTCAGAGAAATCTGATAAAATGTTCCAAGCATATTCAACAGCTTTCAAGCCTTCTTCTTTATTTGGCATAAAAGCTTCAACTATTGCATCTCTAATTATTCCTTCAGCAACTCCAATTCTTAATTCTCCTAAAATGGTTCTTACCAAATACTTAGCCTCTTTCGGTTCAGCAGAAACTATAAGTTCAGAAATTAAACTGATCTTTTTATCAATTGCTTTTTCTCCAGTTATCAAACCCACCTTTCTTAAAGTTTCAAAAACGTATTCTACGGTTAATTTTTTTCTGAACAAAATTATTTGTTTTCTTCTTTTAACACATCTTTCGGCAACTAAACCTAAATCTCCTTCTTCCTTAAACATATCTTCTATTTCAATATTAGAATAACCAGTAGCTTTTGAAATAGCTTTTATTATCAACTGCGTTGCAACCCCAAGTTCTATTTGTTGATATTTAGGATAAACTATTCCTTGAACTAACAAAACTACCTTATCCAACAATTTTTCTTCAACTTCTTTAAAAAGTATTGCAAGTATTCTGGTTTTTTCTAATTTTGAAGAAGTTCTTTCCAACTTTTCATAATACTCGACTAACTTACTGTATTCCATGAAAAACATATAACCTTATAAAATTTAATTTATTTCATGATCGATTTGCTGGAAGAAAAAGAAGTTTTAAGTTTTGATGAAGATTTTGAGGTTGAAGAAAGAAAGATAGGATTTTTAATAGATTTTGCAACTCGTGCGCCATCTGCTGGAAATTTAAAAGAATGGGAGTTCATCGTTGTTAAAGAAAAGGAGAGAAAAAAAGATATTGCAAAAGCTGCTTTTAAAGACAAAAGAATTTTGGAAGCAAGTTTGGTTATAATTGTTTGTATAGATGAAGATAAGTTGAATCTGAAATATCCAGAAAAAGAAATTTATGGTGAACAAGATGCTTTTTTGGCTGCTGCTTTTTTGGCTTTTGCTGCTAAGTTTTTGGATTTAGATTTCTTGATACTTAGAAATTTTGATAAGGAAAAAGTTTCTCAAATACTTGAACTACCTCAAAATTTAAAACCAAAGGTTTTAGTTTTAATAGGAAAAGGTAAAGAGTTTTTTCCAATTCAACCTTTAAACTTCAAGCTAATAACTCATTTAGAAAAATTTGGAAAAAAGACAAATTAGTTCTTCATTTACTTTGAACAAATTTAAATTCTTAAATTTTTAAAAAGTATTATGAGAAAAATGAAGTTTGTAACAATTTTTATTGGTTTTTTGTTTCTATTTCCTCTAATTCTCGCACAACCTTACATAAAAGTTGAAAAAGGTGAGATAGAAGCTTTAACAGGTCAAATAACTTCATTAAAAATTCAGATTCAAAATTTAGGAAAAGAAAAGGATATTTTCAAGCTAATAATTTGGCCTGATAGGTTAGATGACGTTTTTTTAGCTTTGGATAGATATATAATTGCTTTAAATGCTTCAAGTTCTGCAAATGTAACTTTAAACATTTATCCAACTTTAACTGCAAGAGAAGCAACTTATTCAACAAAATTGGTGGTTAGTTCGATTTATACAGATGAAAAATTAGAAAAAGAATTGATCATCAGAATAAAACGACAAATTCCTTTGATGATAACTCAAAGCTTTTTAGAAAAAAACTTTTATTATCCAAATGAAAGTTTAAATTTGATAATTGAAATAAAAAATTCTGCAATTTTACTTCAAAACGCAACTTTAAAATTTGAAATTTTATATGGAAACAAAATTTTGAAAAGTGAAGAGATTAAGATTGAAGTTCCAGCAAAAGAAAGTTTAAACTTTACTTTTTCATCATCTTTAGACAAGTTTCTTCCAGGAGTTTATAAAGTTAAGGGAAGTTTGTTTTATGAAGAAAAATTAGCAGGTTTAATTGAAAAAGAATTCGAAGTTGCAAGGGTTGTTGATTTTGAAGTTGAAAAAGGTGAACGAACAGAATTTTTGAGTCAAATGTTTGAATACTTTGTTAAAAATGTGGGAAACGATTTTGCAACTTATGAACTTAAAGTTGAAATTAAACCTTATTTACGATATCTTATTTCTTACTCGCAAGAACCAGAATTTTTAGAAACTGATGGAAAAATGTTTTTAATTTGGAGAATTTCTTTAAATCCAGAGGAATCAATCAAAATTTATTACAGAATAAATTATTTACCTTTACTTTTGCTTGTTTTGTTTTTTGTAGTTCTAATTTATTTGATTATAAGAAAAAGTTTTGAAGTTTCAATTTCAAAGTTTGTAACTCATAAAGGTGCTTTAGTTCCAAAAAAGGCAATAAAAATTTTGATTGAAGTTAAAAATAAAACAAGAAGTTCTGTTAAGAATGTTGTAATTGAAGATTTGGTACCACCCATCTTAAAAGTTGTCGAAAAATTTGAAACTTTGAAACCAGAAATTAAGAAAGTTTCAGATGGAACAAAGTTAACATGGAAAATTGCAAACTTAAATCCAGATGAAGAAAGAGTTTTGAGTTATTACATTACACCAATGTTGCATGTGGTTGGAACCATAAGGTTGCCACCTGCAAAAATTCATTATATGACTAAGAAAAAGAAAAAAGTTAAAGTTTCAAATAAAGCAACGATAAAAGGTGAATAAGGTTTTTATTTTTCTAGAAATGAAATAATATTAACCCCGGGTAGCTCAATGGCAGAGCGTCCGGCTGTATCTCGGTATGGAGAGGCCACAGGCGAGCGCGTCGGCGCTTGCTGATAGCCGATGCTCGGTTAATACCGGAAGGTTGTGGGTTCAAATCCCACCCCGGGGATTTAAGTTAAATCTCCACAAACACAACAAATCTCTTTAATTACATTCTCAATCTCTTCAAAGTTTTTCTGTTTTAAGGCTGAAATGAAAATTGGTCTTTGGGATAAAGAGGTAAAGTCAAAAAATTTTTCTAAGCTTTCAGCTATTAAACTTCTGTAATCTTCTTTTCTTTTTAAGTTTTCAAAAAACTCTTTTTTCAAAATCTTCTTTTTCAAAATTTCAATTTCCTTTGATTCTAACAGATCAATTTTGTTTATTAAGGTAACAACGTTTTCAGCTAATCTTAACATTACTATCGCATTCCACGCAACAATTGAAACAAATTTTTCATCTTCTAGATCGTTTACATCAATCAAAAATAATATTACACTTCTTTCTTTAGAGGCAATTTTTTTCAAAATCTTCTGACCAACATCTCTATACAAAAACAATTCTATTTGACCAGGAGTATCAACGATTTTAAATTCTGCTTCACATTTTTCAATTCTTTTACAAATTACTTCAATTCTTTTTTCAATCAATTCCATGGATTTTATAATCGCATAGTTTGGTCCTAAATTAAATTTTTTCATAACTTCTTCACTTCTCACCCATTCTCTGACATCAACTTCAGGTTTAATTTCTAAATTCAAATTTCCAGGATCAAGGTTTATGAAACATGCTTTTTTTGCCTTTTCATTTAACCATTTATAAAAGTTTATTGCTAAAGTTGTTTTACCAGATCCAGCAGTTCCTAAAATGAAGATCAGCATAAAATTTAAAAAAGCAAAAGAAGTAATAAATTTTGGCTGGCGGCCAAAGCGGAAGGGAAACACCCGGTCCCATTCCGAACCCGGAAGTTAAGCCTTCCAGCGTAGTGGAAAGTACTTTGGCGTTAGCCAAGGGAAATCCACTACGCCGCCAGCCATTCATTTCTTAAAATATTTTTTGATAAAATTGTAGATTTTTTCAGGAAGAGATTCTTCTTTTAAATTTTGGCCATAGATTTTAAGTTTTACTTCATTTTCAACAAGTCCAAGAAGTAAAATAAAATTTATTGGCTGGTCTTTTTCTAAGCAATCTTTAATAGGAGGATAAGTTGTTCCATAAACTTCGGTTCCAATTTCTTTTAGAAGTATCATTGGCCGATCAATGTTTTTAAATTCTTGAAATATTAATGGAATTTCTTCTTTAGAAATTGAGCGAGAATAAGTTAAACCTTCCATTTATTAAATTTTTATAATGTTAAAATATTTATTTTTTAATTTAGTTTCAAATACACGAACTATTTAAAAATTTGATTTAATAAACGAATTTGTTTGAAGAGCAGAAATGAAGTTTTTCAAAAGATAAGTAGGCTAAGATATTAATTACTTACAAAAAATTTTTAAGTATGATTAAACCTTATCATAATAAGTGGAAGCCCCGGTCGTCTAGCGGTCTAGGATACAGGCCTGTCACGCCTGAGGTTCTTACACCGGCGAATGACCCGGGTTCAAATCCCGGCCGGGGCGTTTGACTATGAGTCAAAAATATTTGAAGTTAAAAATCTTCCCTCAGATATTAACATAAATAAATCAGTTAGATTACTGTGCATGCAGTTTAGCGAAAATTTATAGTTGAATAAAATTTATTTAAAAAGAGCCAAGTTTTTCGCCTAAGAAGGCAGTAAAATAAAATAAAAAAAACTAAAGAAAGTTGTTTTATGAGAATATTGAATATTTTATTGAAAGATGAGTTTGAAAGATATTGGAAATATGTGATTGAGCAACAAAGAATATGGTATAAACGTTTTATACTGGGCGAACCCTATCCTTGGACTTACGACCCTATACTTCAAAGGTATCATTTCTGTAATAATTATCGAGAGTTAGATAAGGAACAATTTATTTAATCAACAAAATACCCTTCAAGACGAATAGAAGAAGAGTATTATTCAATGTTGTTGCATACAGATTTTTTAATTCTTATGGATTTTTTGATAAAATTGGTAGATTACTTGATCCCGATAACTATTGTCCTTATGATTTTATTAAAACTCTAGACGAGTTGATTTCAAAAAAGGAAAACATCTACAATCCAGCCTATGTAGTTTGCCCCCCTATAATAAAACCGAATTATAGACCAAAAAGTAAACATGTACAACTAGCTTTTATATTAGAAATTGTATCAAAAATGATTGATAAATTAATAACAGAAATCGACTCAACTAACTCGTCGAATGAGAGTCTAGAGGTATTGAAGAAAATACCAGGTGTGAAAGATTTTTTAGCTTATGAATTATGGACCGATTTAACATATTTTAATTTCTTTAAACAAGGATAGTCAAACAATGATTTTGTGAAGGTTGAGCCTGGAACACGCTGGGGTCTAAACATTCTAATGGGAAGAGATACTAAATGCTACTTGCTTCCAGAAGAAGATTACTTTAATCTAATAATTTGCATTAGAGATAGTATGCCAGAAGCATTGGAAAGACTAGGTTTAATAAAGGAATGGTTAAAAATCTCTTACAGGAAAGCCTATTTTACATTCAAAATAAGTAAAAAAGGTAAGCTCATAACGTTTTCCTATTGTAACATACATGAACTATGGTCGAGCGAAGAAAATCTAGAGATTTAGATGGATTGAAAAAGAAAGTAAGAGAAGCAATAAGAGATTTCAATAGATATAGGTCTCCAGAAGCTAAAGCTAAGTTATTGAAATTCAATAAAAAAGAAATTGTTGTAGATTTTACTGGAACTTTTTGCCACACTTGCAGCTTTTATGATTATTTCGACGATTTGAAGATATTTCTTGAGAAAAAAGGCATAGAGGCAAAAATCTTAAAAATTAAAGAAAAAAGAAATGGGACAATAGTTAGCTTTATCTTGTAATTTCTTAAACTTTTTTCCTTTTTCCAATTATTTTTGTTCTTTGTTTATTTTTGATAACAGCTAAAAATTCTTCCACATAGGTTTTCTTTCTTTGCTATATTAAACAATACATTTTTAACTTCTTCATTTTTAGTTCTAAGTTAATGGCAATTCTACTATCAATGCAACTCTGAGAAAGTAACTTGAAAAAGATGCTTTATCACAAAATTCAAAAGAAAGATGGAACACAAAATTAATTAGAGTTTAAAATCCAGCAACTTATGTTTAAAAATTAGCCAAATTTGATCGTTGTTGGAGAATGTTTATGTTGAGAAGAGAAAATAGGAAATAATAATTGAAGTTTACAAAAAAGTTTTAAAAAATCAAATCGAATTTGTAGCTCAGCTTATTCATAAAAGAAAGTTGAAGTGACAAACAGAAGAATGGCAAAATATCTTTGGAAAATACCAATTAAAAAAAGTAAAAAGATTTTCGCTTTTAGAGATTGTTCCTTAATGAGACAAGCTAGCAAATTTAATAAAAGTTTTTAATAGAGAAGTTAATTAAAACATTCTTTTTTCTATCATTAAAAAGAGCGAAATGTGTTTTAAGAGAAATAAAGATGCATTAGTCCTACAAAAATATTTGATTGGTATTCTAGAATAAGCATTCACCATCAACCTCACAATACCTTTTTTATTAAAATTTTGGTTTCTGAGTTTATTAAATAGAAAAAAATGGTTCTTAAATTATAATCATATGGTTTTTTAACAAATTAGCGAAAATTTTAAAAATAACGAATCTATATATTTTTTTACTACAAATTAATAATAAAGGGGCGGCCCTGTGGAAATTAGTAAAATTTAAGGTTGAATTATGGAAAGGGAGATTTTCTGGTCTTTACTCGAAAGATTCGTTAAAGATAAAGGTTTGGTTAGATTCCAGATTGATTCTTATAACGATTTCATAACTCGAAGGATGCCAAAAATCATTAAAGAAATAAAAGAGATTAAACCCGAAGTTCCAGAGATTGGTGATTTAAGGTTAAAATTAGGAAAGTTCATGATCGGTGAACCAAGTGTTAAAGAAGCTGATGGAAGTGTGAGAAAAATTTTACCAATGGAAGCAAGGATAAGAAACTTAACTTATGCTGCCCCAATGTTTGTTGAAATTACCCCTGTTCTAAATGGAATAGAGAGTGAAGGAACGATGGTAAACTTTGGTGATCTACCAGTTATGTTAAAATCTAAAATTTGCCCTCTCTCAAGAATGAGTGAAAAAGAGTTGATTGAAGCAGGAGAGGATCCAGAAGATCCAGGTGGTTATTTTATCATAAATGGGACTGAAAGAATTTTGGTTCTAGTTGAAGAAATTTCTCCAAATAGAATAATCGTTACAAAAGTCGATCAGGGAAGTATTACAGAAATTGCAAGAATTCATAGTGAAAAGGAAGGTTATGTTCAAAGACATTTGATTGAAAGAAGGAATGACGGTATAATAATGATTTCTTTTGGTAATCTAACACGAATTCCAATAGTTGTGATACTGAAAGCTTTGGGTTTAGAGAAAGATAGAGATATAATCCTTGCGATTTCAGATGATGAAGATGTGATTAACGAATTTTATGTTAACTTGTATGAAAGCGATGTTGCAACTCAAGAAGAAGCTTGGGATGAATTGGGTAAATATGTAAGAATACCTCAAAAAAAGCTTAGAATGGAAAGGGCTAAGTTGATAGTTGATAAGTATTTATTACCCCATCTTGGTCAAACTCCAGCTGATAGGTTAGAAAAGGCTTTGTTCTTATGTAAAGCGATTGAAAAGATAATAAAATTACATTTGAACAAAGTTCCAGAAGATGATTTAGATCATTATTCAAACAAAAGATTAAGGTTAGCAGGTGATTTGTTAGAGATCTTGTTGAGAGCAATCTTGCTTGGAAAATATGGTTTAATAACTAGGATAACTTACAACTATCAAAAATTAACGAAAAGAGGAAGATTACCACCTTTACAAGCTATAGTTGAAAGTAACGTTTTAACAAATCAAATAGTTTCTGCAATGGCCGTAGGCAGTTGGGTTGGTGGAAGGACTGGAGTAAGTCAAAGATTAGAGAGAGGGAGTTACATTAAAACTTTATCTCATATGCGAAATGTTCTATCACCTTTAACTTCAACCCAAGAACATTTTGAAGCAAGAGAATTACATCCTACCCATTGGGGAAAATTATGTACAAGTGAAACTCCAGAAGGTGCAACAATTGGTTTAAGAAAATACTTGGCTTTGATGGCAGAGATAACAAAAGGTTGTGAAGAAACAGAGATTGAAAACTTTTTAAGTAAGGAGGTTAAAAGATGACGAATGTATTTTTAAATGGAAAATATATTGGAAAAGTTGATGATCCAGAAAAATTGGTAAAGCTTATTAGAGAGAGAAGAAGATTAGGTTTGATTAGTGATCAAGTTAACGTTGCTTACCATAAGCATTTAGACGAAGTTAAAATTTTAACTGATCAAGGTAGAGTTAGAAGACCTTTAATAGTAGTTGAAAACGGAAAACCAAAACTTACTAAAGAGCATATTGAAAAGATAAGAAGAGGAGAATGGAGTTGGGATGATCTGATAAAGAATGGTATAATCGAATATTTAGATGCAGAAGAAGAAGAAAATGCTTTGATCGCTTTAAGGGAAGAAGATTTAACACCGGAACATACTCATCTAGAATTACATCCCACTTTGATCTTAGGACTTTCTGGTAACCATCTAGTTTATCCTGAATTCAATAGAGGAGATAGGGTAAACTATGGAGCAAAGATGAATGGTCAAGCCATAGGTTTGTATGCAACAAATTTCCTTTTAAGAACCGATACAAAATCAAATATTTTAATCTATCCTCAAAAACCTTTGGTTCAAACTCATGCTCATAAAATAATAAATTATGAAAGTCATGCTGCAGGTCAGAATCTGATAATCGCTTTCTCTTCTTTTCTTGGTTACAACATGGAAGATGCTATAGTTATGAATAAAGCTTCTATAGAAAGAGGATTGTTTTGGAGTCTGATGTATAGGACTTATGAAGCTGAACAAAAACGTTACATGGGAGGACAAGAAGATATAATCGGTATTCCAGAACCTGGAATAAGAGGTTATGCAGGAGAGGATGCTTATAAACATTTAGATGAAGATGGAATTGCTCCACCAGAAACTAAGGTTGAATCCGATCAAGTATTGATAGGTAGGATGTCACCTCTACGTTTCTTAGGATCTATGGATCAATTCATAACAGGAGTAGAGAACATAAGAGAAACTTCTGTGAAGTTAAGACATGGAGATAAAGGTATAGTTGACAGAGTTTTCATTTCAGAAACTATTGATGGAACAAAGTTGGTTAAGGTTGTGGTTCGTGATTTGAAGAAACCGGAAATCGGAGATAAATTTGCTTCAAGACATGGACAAAAAGGAGTTATAGGTTTGGTAGCTCCAGCTGAAGACTTACCTTTTACTGAGGATGGAATAGTTCCCGATCTAGTTTTCAATCCACATGGAATTCCATCAAGGATGACTATGGGTCAATTATTAGAATTATTAGCTGGAAAGCTTGCTTGTTTGAAAGGAGAAATAATTTACTCAATACCTTTTGATCCTTATCCTGAAAAGAAAATTAGAGAAGAGTTAAAGCAATTTGGTTATGCTGATGACGGAACAGAAACAATGTATGATGGAAGGACGGGAGTTTTACAACCACGGATTTTCATAGGTAGTGGTTTTTACATGAAATTAGATCATTTAGTAAGCAACAAAATACATGCAAGATCTAGGGGTCCAGTTACTTTATTAACCAAACAGCCAACAGAAGGGAGAAGTAAAGAAGGAGGTTTAAGATTGGGTGAGATGGAAAAAGATTGTTTAATTGCACATGGTGCAGCTTTAGTTTTAAAAGAAAGGTTTGATAGTGATAAAACAACTGTTCCAATTTGCACTAATTGCGGATTGGTTGCAGTTTACGATAAAGTTAGAAATAAGTACTATTGTTTAGCTTGTGAGGATAGTAAGATAGTTACAGTGGAGATGAGTTATGCCTTCAAGCTTATGTTAGATGAATTAAAAAGCATGTTAATCTATCCAAAAATCGTTGTAAATGAAGATGAATTAAAAGTTGAAAAGATTACTTTTTCAATTTTGAATCCAGAATTGATAAAAAGTATGGCAGCTGCAAAGATCACAAAAACAGAACTTTATGATCAAGAAGGTTATCCAATCGAAGGAGGTTTGATGGATCCTAGGTTAGGGGTTGTTGATCCAGGTTTAAGATGTAGAACTTGTGGTGGGACAATTCATGATTGTCATGGTCATTTTGGTTATTTAGAACTTATCAAACCTGTTTTACACGTTCATTATGCAAAGTATGTTTTTGCTTGGTTAAGGTTGTTTTGCAGAAAATGTGGAAGGTTATTACTGGATGAAAAAACTATTGAAAAGTTGAAGGAGAAAAAAGTTGCTTTGAAAGAGATTGTAAAGTTAGTTAAGAAAAAATGCCCTCATTGTAATACTGAACAAAAGAAGTTAAAGTTTATAAAACCTTATACAATAGTTGAAGGAAACAAGATCTTGAATCCTGTTGAAATAAGAGAAAGATTGGAAAAGATTAAAGATGAAGAATTTTGTTTACTTGGGTTTAAGAACTTCAGACCAGAATGGGTTGTTATAACTTTATTACCTATACCTCCAGTTACCGTAAGACCTAGCATAACTTTGGAAACCGGTGAAAGAAGTGAAGATGATTTAACTCATAAACTGGTTGACATAGTTAGAATTAACGACAGATTAAAAGAAAACATCGAATTAGGTGCTCCAGATTTCATAATAGAAGATTTATGGGAATTGTTACAATATCATATTTCAACTTATTTTGATAATGAGTTAACTGGAGTTCCACCTGCAAGACATAGAAGTGGAAGAGTTTTAAAAACTTTGAGTCAGCGTTTAAAGACGAAGGAAGGAAGGTTTAGAGGTAATTTGGCTGGTAAGAGAGTTAACTTTTCTGCAAGAACTGTAATTTCACCAGATCCAATGATAGAGATCGATGAAGTTGGTGTTCCTGAAATGATTGCTAAAGAATTAACAGTTCCAGTTAGAGTTAATGAAAAGAACTTAGAGTTCTTAAAAAGCTTGGTTTTAAATGGTTCAGATATTTGGCCGGGTGCTAATTACGTTATAAGACCTGATGGAAGAAGAAAAAAGATAACCGAAGCTAATAAAAAAGAGGTTGCAGAAGAATTGCAACCAGGTTACATAGTTGAAAGACATTTGTTGGATGGTGATATAGCATTGTTCAACAGACAACCCAGCCTACATAGGATGAGTTTGATGGCTCATAGAGTTAGAGTGATGCCATTCAAAACATTTAGGTTAAACTTATGTGTTTGCCCACCTTATAACGCAGATTTTGATGGAGATGAGATGAACTTGCATATTCCTCAAACAGAGGAAGCTCAAGCTGAAGCAGAATCTTTGATGATAGTAACAAAACATATAAGAAGTCCAAGATTTTCAGGTCCAATAATCGGTGCTTTAAGAGATCATTTAACAGGTTTGTTTTTGTTAACTCATGGAAATAAAAAATTCTCCAGAAAAGAATACACTCAATTAATAAGAGCTGTTGATCAAGAAATTGAATTGCCGGATAAAGAATACCTAACCGGAAAAGAAATTTTTAGTTTGTTTTTACCTAAAGATATTTCAATAGAGTTTAAAACGAAGTTTTATTCACCTTGTGAAAAATGTAACAAAGAGGTTTGTGAACACATTTTAGAAAAAGATATGTATGTTGTTATAAAGAATGGTAAATTGTTGCATGGAGCAATAGACAAAGCTGCTGTTGGTGCAGAAAGTGGAAAATTGTTGGATAAATTGGAAAAGGAGTATGGAGGAGAATTTGTTAAAAACTTTTTGTTCAAGATCACAAAGCTTGCAATCGAATATTTAACAACCTATGGTTTTAGCATAAGTATTGCAGATCAAGATTTACCAGCCGAAACTATTAAGGAAATTCAAAAAGTTATTGAAAAAGTTAAGAAAGACGTTAATCAATTGATAGAAGAGTTTAGAGCAGGTAAACTGAAGCTTATGGTTGGAAGAACCATGAGAGAAACTTTAGAAACAATGATCAAGAAAAAGTTGAATATGGTTTTCGATGAAGTAGAATCTATAATTCAAAAGTATATTGGATTAAACCCAACTTTAGCTATGGCTTATAGTGGAGCAAGAGGAGATTTGTTAAATTTTGTTCAGACTTCAGCATTAGTTGGGCAAGAAGTTGTTATGGGTGAAAGAATTGAAAGAGGTTACCATGAAAGAACTTTTCCACATTTTAAACAAGGAGATATAAGTTTGGAAGCAAAGGGTTTTATTCCTCGTGGCTTCAAGCATGGTTTAACACCTTTTGAGTTTTTCTTCGATGCGATGAATTCAAGAGAGGGTTTGATGGATAAAAGTTTGAAAACCAGACATTCCGGTTACATGGAAAGAAGATTGGTAGGAGCTTTACAGGATTTGAAGGTTGAATATGATGGTACTGTAAGGGATAGTGCAGGTAACATAATTCAATTCATTCCTGGAGAAGATGGTTTGGATCCAAGTAAAATTGAAAAAGGTGGTATAAATGTCGAACCAATCGCAAGAAAATTATTTGGATAGTATTGAATTACCTGCTCATTTAAAAAAAGAAATAGAAAAAGTAGCTAAAAAACTAAACTTAAGCGAAGAAAAAATCAAAAAACTGGAGGCAGAAGTTAAAAAAGTTTATCTAAATTCAAGATTTGAGCCTGGAGAAGCTATAGGAATAGTTTCAGCTCAAAGTATTTCTGAACCCGCAACTCAGATGACGATGAGAACCTACCACGTTGCTGGGGCTGCAGGTATAAGAGTTACTTATGGTTTGCCTCGTTTGATCGAAATTTTTGATGCCAAAAAAGAGTTGTCCTCACCTATGATGACAATTTATTTAAAAAGTGAACACAACACTTTGGAAAAAGCAAGGGAATTTGCTGAAAAGATAGTTGAGAAAAAAGTTGAAAATCTTGCAAAAAACGTTTTTATCAATTTGAACACAGGATCTATAGAACTTGAATTAGAAGATTTAAGGAAAAAAAGTAGTGTGATCAATGCTTTGAAAAAAAATTTGAAGCAAGTTAAAGTTTATGAAAAAGAGAATTTGGTTGTGGTTACACCAAAAGAGCAATTGGAAATAAAAGATCTTCAAAGGTTGAAAAGAAGAGTTTTGGAAGTTAGTGTAAGTGGAATTAAAGGTATTGAGAATGCAATAGTTAGAAAAGAAGGAAATGATTGGATAATAGAAACTTTGGGAAGTAATTTAAAAGAAGTTTTGAAATGTTCAGAAGTTGATCCAAAAAGAGTTTTTAGTAATAATATTTATGAAGTTGCTGAAGTTCTTGGTATTGAAGCAGCAAGAAATTTGATAATCAGAGAAGCTTTAAAAACCATGCAGGAGCAAGCTTTAAATGTTGATAAGAGACATATTACTCTAGTTGCTGATATAATGACTTTTTCAGGAAGAGTAAGACCTATAGGAAGGTATGGAGTAGCTGGTTCGAAACTTTCTGTTTTAGCTAGAGCAGCTTTTGAAGAAACGATTAAACATTTGGTTAGAGCTTCTATAAGAAATGAAGAGGAATTGTTTAAAGGAATATTTGAAAACGTTATGATAGGACAAGTTATTCCAAGTGGAACAGGAATGATAGATTTGATAGCAAGTTTTGAAAGGGAAGAGCATGGTTGAAAGAATAATAAAAGATGCTTTAAAGGAAAACAAAGCAATTTTGGGTTATAGAGAATCCATAAAATTTTTAAAGTTGAATAAACCAAAATTGGTAATCATAGCTGAAAATTTGCCAGATGAAAGAAAAAAAGAGATTGAACATTTATGCAAAATATCAAAGGTTAAGTTAAAAATTTTTAAAGGTTCGAGTAAGGAATTGGGTATAATTTGTGGAAAACCATTTTCAGTATCAGTACTAGTAATAAAAGGATGAACTATGGTGCAAGTATTCAACACAGAAGCAATTCAAGTAATAAATTTATTTGAAAGCTTTACAGGTGTAAGTGTAAAAGATTGTATAATTCAAGAGAAAACAATTTATATCTTGGTTGAAGAAGGAAAGATAAATTTGGCTATAGGAAAAAATGGAACTTTGGTGAAGGAACTAGAAAGAATTTTGAATAAAAACATAAAGATTTTTGAGTACAGAAACGAATTAAAAGATTTTGTAAAGAGTTTGATTCCTCAAGCTAAATCGATTGAGATAAAAGATAAAGTTGTTGAGGTTAAGGTTGACAAATCAGATAGACCAATAGTTATTGGAAGAGAATCAAAAAATTTAAAAATAGTTGAGGAATTATTAAAAAGGAATTCAAAAATTGAAAAGGTAGTGGTGAAATAATGCCAGGTGAATTTGCAGCAAGAAATTTGATAAAAAAAAGGAAAAAGTTTAGATGGAGTAGCTATAAGTATAAAAGTAAAATTTTGAAGTTGTGGAAACTTGATCCTTTGGAAGGTGCACCTAGAGCTAGAGGAATAGTGATAGAGAAAAGAATGGTTGAACAAAAACAGCCTTCAAGTGGAATGATAAAAGCAGTTAGAGTTCAATTGATTAAGAATAACATTCAGGTTACTGCTCATGTTCCTAAAAATCATGCAATAGATTTTATCAACGAGCATGATGAAGTGATCATCGAAGGGGTTGGAGGTTCTCAAAAAGGACCTGTAGGTACTATGTGGGGAATTAAATATAAAGTTGTTGCAGTCAATGGCGTTGCTCTAAGCGAATTGTTAAAAGGTAAAAAACAAAAACCAATGAGGTAAAAGGATGACTAAGGAGATAAAGCTATTTGGCAAATGGGATTTTAATGTTGAAGTGAAAGATGAAGGTTTAAAGAGGTACATAAACTTGGAACCAAAGATTATTCCTCATTCAAAAGGAAGGCATGCAAAAAGACAATTTCATAAATCAAAAATGAACTTGATTGAAAGGTTCGTTAACAAAATGATGGTTCCTGGTCATCAAGGAAAAAAACATAAATATTCTTCAGGTCATGTTGTTGGAAAAAAAGAAAAAAATTTTAAGATTCTTAAAGAAGCTTTTGAAAGGATTGAAAAGATAACTAAAAAAAATCCGATTGAAGTTTTTGTAAGAGCGGTTGAGAATGCTGCTTTAAGGGAAGAGATTGCAAGTTATCAAGTTGGTGGAATTATTGTAAGAAAAGCAGTTGTTACCAGTCCTCAAAGAAGGGTTGATTTGGCTTTGAGAAATTTAGCTCAAGCTGCTTATAGAAAATCTTTTGGAAAAAAGAAAAGTATTGTGGATGCGTTAGTAGAAGAAATAATAGGGGCCTATCAAAACGATCCAAATAAATCAGATGCAATAAAAGAAAAAGAAAGGATTGAAAAGGAGGCAGAAGCCTCAAGATAAAGTTTTTATTTGTTAAAATTTTATAAAAAGGTATGAAAATAGTGTTAAAATTTGATTTTTGGAAAAGTTTATGTTTAGTACTTGGGCTTGCATTAATCCTTTTACTTTTTGCAAATTTTACTGGAAGATTTTACGAGCTTCAAGTTTTTCAAATTGATAAAGATGAAATAGCTCGGAAAACTTTAGATTATATTAACAAAAATTTAGTTCAACCTGGAACTTCTGCTTCTTTTGTTTCTGTGGAAGAAGAAAGTGGAGTTTACAAGATTGTTACTAAATATTTGGGAAATGAAATACCAGTTTATGTTACAAAAGATGGGAAATTTCTGTTTTTGCAAGGTATAGATATGACTAAAAAAGTAGAGGAGAGAACCCCCCAACAATTTGATGCTCCTGATAGTGAAAAACCAACTGTTGAGCTTTATGTTATGTCTTTCTGTCCTTATGGAAATCAAGCAGAAGATGCCATGTTACCAGTAATTGAATTGTTGAAAGAAAAGGCAGATTTTAGATTGAGATACATAGTAAACGTTTATGAAAATGAAGTTCCACGAAGTTTACCCATCTTAGCAGATGGAAAAACTTATTATATCGATTCTTTACATGGTCCAAGTGAAGCATGGGAAAATTTGGTTGAACTTTGTGTTCAGAAGTATTACCCAACTCTAACTTTCTGGAAATTTGTAGTTTCTGTTAACCAAAATTGTTCTAGTATTTATAGGGATATCAACCAGTTGAATGAATGTTGGCAATCCATAGCTAAAAATTTTGAGATTGACGTTAATAAAATAATTGTTTGTGCAAATAGTACAGATGGTTTACAATTGATTTTAGAAGATACTAAATTAACCCAAAAGCTTGGAGTTACTGGTTCACCAACTTTGTTTATAAATGGAGAAAGGTATTATGGAGCTAGAACTCCCAATGCTTTTAAAGAAGCAGTTTGTAGTGGTTTTATTCAAAGACCAGCTGAGTGTGAAGAAACTTTAAGTAGTGAAGAAGGTTCGGTTCATGGATCTTGTTAATATATAAAAATTTTCAATGAAAAAATATTTTAATACCATCGGTGAGTCAGATGAAAATAGATTTGCTTGAAAGGATTAAAAATTGTATGAAAGATCCAACAAGAGTTAGAAATGTTGCTACTTCATCTCATGTGCATCATGGTAAAACTGCTTTGACTGATAATTTGATGGCTGGTGCTGGGATGTTGGCTGAGGAGATGGCAGGAAAGTTGATGTTCACTTGGTTTGATGAACAAGAGAGGAAAAGAGAGTTAACCATTTATGGAGCAAACGTTTCAATGGTTCATGAATATGAAGGAAAAGATTATTTGATAAACTTGTTGGATACACCAGGTCACGTAGATTTTGGTGGAGATGTTACTAGAGCTATGAGAGCAGCTGATGGTACAATAGTTTTGGTTTGTGCAGTAGAAGGGATAATGCCTCAAACTGAAACAGTTTTTAGACAGGCTTTAAGAGAATATGTAAAACCAGTTTTGTTTATAAACAAGACTGATAGGTTAATAAAAGAGTTAAAGTTAACACCAGAGCAAATGATGAAAAGATTTGAAAATATAATAAGAGATGTTAATATTTTGATCCAAAAGTATGCTCCAGAAGAGTACAAGAAAGACTGGATGGTAAGGATTAATGATGGAAGTGTTGCTATAGGAAGTGCAACTAAAAGATGGGCAATTTCCTTGCCTTTTATGCAAAAAACTGGAATAACTTTCAAAGATATAATAAAACTTACTTTGGAAGGAAAAGAAGAAGAGCTTGCCAAACTAGCACCTTTACATAAAGTTGTTTTGGATATGATAATCAAGCATTTACCTTCTCCAATTGAGGCTCAAAAATACAGAATTCCAAAGATTTGGAAAGGTGATTTGAATAGTGAGATAGGAAAGGCAATGTTGAACTGTGATCCAAATGGTAAATTAGCTGCAATAGTTACTAAGATGATTCCAGACCCTCATGTTGGTTTTGTTGCAACGGTTAGAATTTTTAGTGGAAAAGTTTTTAAAGGAAAAGATATTTATCTGCTTGGATGTAGAAAAAAAGAAAAGATTCAAGCAGTTGCAGTGTTTAAAGGAATTCAAAGGATAAACGTTGATGAAGTTACAGCTGGAAACATTGCAGCCATCGTTGGAATACCAGAAGCCTTTACTGGAGAAACAGTTTGTGATGCTGATTATTTGATTGAACCTTTTGCTGAAATAAAACATCTTTTCGAACCAGTAGTTACAAAATCTATAGAGCCAAAAGATCCAAGAGATTTAACCAAATTAGTAAATATATTAAAACAAATAGCAAAAGAAGATCCTACTTTAAAAGTCAAGATAAATCAAGAAACAGGTGAATATTTGGTTTCTGGACTAGGAGAATTGCATTTAGAAGCAAAAGTTGAAAATAAGATCAAAGAAATGGGACTAGAAGTTATAATGTCACAACCTATAGTTGTTTATAGAGAGACCATACAAAAAGCTTCTCCAGTTATTGAAGGAAAATCTCCAAATAAACATAATAAATTCTACATTCAGGTTGAACCTTTGGAAGAAAGTGTTTACCAAGCTATGAATGAAGGAGAAATACCAGATACACTTGAGATTAAAAAACAGAGCCCTCAACTTGCTAGAAAGTTAGCAGAAAAAGGAATGAATTATGAAGAAGCAAAAAATGTTTTAGTGATATACAATAAAAATGTTTTCATCGATTTAACCAAAGGGATTCAATATTTGAATGAAGTTATTGAGATGGTTAAACAAGCTTTTAAAGAAGTTATGGATGATGGTCCTCTTGCTAGAGAACCTTGTTCAAGAGTTAAAGTAAAACTTTTGGATGCAGAACTGCATGAAGATCCTGTACATAGAGGACCAGGTCAAATAATGCCCGCTGTAAGGTATTGTATAAGGCAAGGGATGTTGAAAGCAGATGCAACTTTGCTAGAACCAAAACAGATAATAAGGATTGATGTTCCAAGTGAATTGATTGGGGTAACTACAAGGGAAGTTGAAAATAGAAGAGGACAAATTTTGGAGATGAAAGAAGAAAGAGGATCAAATGTTATAATCGCAAAAGTTCCCGTTGCAGAGATGTTTGGCTTCGATGCTAAACTAAAAAGCATAACCAGTGGAAGAGGATTTTATAGTTTGATTGAGATAGTTTTCGAGAAATTGCCAAATGAATTAAGGGATTGTGTTATTAAATCGATAAGGAAGAGAAAAGGTTTGCCTGAAGAGATTCCAAAACCTGAAGAATAAAAGTTTTACGATTTTTAAAATATTTAAATACTTTGGAAAAATATAAGAAATAAGTGATGGTATGGCTGCAAAACCACATATTAACTTGATAACAGCTGGACACGTAGATGCAGGAAAATCAACTTTGATAGGAAGAATACTTTACGATACAGGAGCTGTCAGAGAAGAAGAACTAAGAAAACTAAAGGAACTTGCAAAAGAATATAAAAAAGAAACTTTCGAATTTGCTTATTTGATGGACGTAACAAAGGAAGAAAGAGCAAGAGGTTTAACTATTGATATAATGCACAGACCATTCGAAACACAAAAGTATTTCTTTACAGTTATCGATGCTCCAGGTCATAGAGACTTCGTTAAAAATATGATCACTGGAGCTTCTCAAGCTGATGCAGCAATTTTAGTTGTTTCTGGAAAACCAGGAGAAGGAGTTCAGGAACAAACTAGAGAACATGTTTTCTTACTAAAAGTTTTAGGTGTAAATCAGCTGATAGTTGTTATAAACAAGATGGATACAGCAAACTATGATGAGAAAAGATTTGAAGAAGTAAAACAAGAAGTTCAAAAATTGTTGAAGACTGTTGGTTATAAAGTTGAGGAAATTCCAATAATTCCGGCTTCAGCTTATTATGGAGACAACGTTGTTCATAAGAGTGATAACCTGAAATGGTGGACAGGTCCTACAGTGATTGAAGCTTTAGATAAATACATCAAGGAACCTGAAAAACCAATTGATAAACCGTTAAGAATACCAATTCAAGAAGTTTTCTCAATAACAGGAGTGGGAACTGTTCCAGTTGGAAGAGTTGAGACAGGAGTCTTAAAAGTTGGTGATACAGTAGTTTTTGAACCGGCTGGAGTAAAAGGAGAGGTAAAGAGTATTGAAATGCACCATCAACCAATTCAGCAAGCTATTCCAGGTGATAACATTGGTTTTAATGTAAGAGGAGTAGGAAAGCAGGATATAAAAAGAGGAGATGTTGCGGGACATCCAGATAACCCTCCAACTGTTGTTAAAAGTTTTATAGCACAAATAATAGTTTTACAGCATCCAACTGTCATAACAGCTGGCTACACTCCGGTTTTCCATGTTCACACAGCAAGTGTTGCTTGTAAGATAGAAGAGATTCTAGCAAAAATCGATCCAAGAACAGGACAAGTGATACAAGAAAAACCAGATTTCATAAAAGCTGGAGATGCAGCAAGAATTAAGGTTACACCGATTAAACCTTTAGTTATAGAAAAATACTCAGAATTCCCACAATTAGCAAGGTTTGCAATAAGAGATATGGGTATGACAATTGCAGCAGGAATTTGTTTAGATCTAGAAAAAGCAAAATAAACTTTTCTTTTTAATTTTTTAAATCAAAACACAATACTCAATTCTTTTTCCCAATTCTTTTAAAGCTAGATAAATGTTGTCTACTAGCTTATTTGCTTTTCTAACATCTGAAGTTAAATAAAATTGTAAATCTTGAACGATTCCATTTTCTCTTAAATTTTGAATCGATTTTAAAATTTCTTTTGCCATTTCGGCTATCTCTGGAAAATGATGAACTAAAAGTACATCTTGATTTAAATCATAAAGGTTTTCGTACACATCCTCTAAAGTTAACTTTTCCAACTGCTTAAAGATTAAATGATATTTCTTTAACCTTTCTAAAATACCTGATGGAACTTTTTCTTTTTTCTTTTCAATACATAGCAAATTTTCATATTCATTTAAAGTTTCATCCAAAAATTTTCTAATTTCTTCTTCCACATATTTAATATGTGGATTTGATTTTAAAACTTCTTGAAAAACTTTTTCATGAAGAAATTTTTTTGCTTCCAAAATATACATTAAAGAACCTTAAGCTTATAGTTTGGGATGTTGATGATTCTATAAATAAATTGAACACTCCTAGCTTAGTCGAATTATTTTTTGAAGAAGCAGAAAATTATTCTTCAAAGTTAAAAGGTTTAATAGAAATTGAGAAAGAAATTTCGAGAACAGGAAATTTCAATCTACTTAAAAAAATAGAGGAAAAGTTTATGAATGCTAAGATTACAAAGGGAGAGATGAGGGATATTGGTAAAAGAGCTTCTTCTAGATTTAGCTTTATCAACAACTTTTTTGAAGTTGTTAAAATTTTGAATGGAATGAATTATACGCAAATTTTATGTACTGGCAGCTTAGATGTTGCGGTTGATCCTTTGAGTGAGTTAATAGGTATTGAAGCGGTTTCTTCTAAAACTTTTTATGAAAATGATTTTTTAAAAAGAATCGATTTCAATCTTGGAATTAAAAAGTTAGAAAATCTAAAAAACATCATTCAAACTTATGAAGAAGTGGTTTTTGTGTCTGATTCAGATGAAGAAGTTTTTGAAGAAATTTACAAGAATAAAAAATTTGGTTTATACCTTTCATCTAAAGTAAATGAAAGAATTCTTAGCTTTCAACCATTTGTAATAGAATTGTTTAATGCAAGAGAAGATGCGTTCGAAATTTATAAAAAAATAATTGCTTATGAAATATTCAATTTAATTTTGAACGAGGGAGAAGAATTTTTGAAAGAAGGATTTGAAATGGCCGAACAATTAAAAAGAAAATTTGACATTCAAACTTTTCAAAAATATGTTAACTCAAGATCAAAACTTTTTCTTTTTGACTTTCCTAAAAACTTAAAAGAGAATGTTAGGAAAGTGGTTTTAGAATACATTTAGGTTTTTGAGATAATTCTTGTGTAACCTTTTGCTCTTTTTTCCTCAACTTTCAAAAGCTTTCTTTTTGCAAGTTTGTTAACATATTCTCTTAACTTCCTTTCACTTATATTAAACTTTTTTCTTATCTTTTCATAAAGCTCTCCAGAAGTAACCTTTTTTTCTTTCAGAATTTGTAGAATCTCTTTTTCTATTGGATTTAATTTTTCTTCTATCAACTTTTCTTTTGGGTTTGCAATTTCTTCTTTCAAAACTTCCTTCACATGTTTAACCAAAAGCTTTTTTGAATTTTCTTTTTCTGCTAACCTTCCAGCTTTTAGTAAAACTTGTAACCCAATTCTTACATCCCCACCTTTTTTTATTGCATAGTTTGCAACAAGCAAGATACAAGCATTTTCAAAATTGAAAAAAGCTAATTTCATCCTTTCTTTCAAAATATCCATCATCTCATTCAAACTGTAAGGTTTGAATTCAATTTCTTCCAAATTCAAACTGCTTTTAATCCTTGCTTCTTTGTTAACAAAAACATCTTTATGGTTTGAGATGAAAATTAACATTATAGGAATGTTAACGTATTGATTTAACCTTAACAAATCGTACAAAATTTCTTCTTCAGCTTGATCTACTTCATCTAGACAAATAGCTAAAGAAAAATCAGATTTTTTTAACTTTTCAATTATTCTTTCCAAAACTTCATCTTTTCCCCATCCTCTTCTTGGAACAAAAATTTCCAAAGAGTTTGCGATTTTGACTAAGATTGAAAAGGCGGTTTTATAATCCCAACAATTTATGTAAATCGTCTTCACTTTATCATTCCATTCTTCAAATTTTCTAAAAACAAATTTTATCGATGCTGTTTTTCCAATACCAGGTGGACCATAGATAAAAATATTTGGAACTTTTCTCTTCTTCAAAACTAAGGTTAAAAGTTCTGAAAAGTATTTTATTTGTTGTTCTCTGTGAGGTAAAATTTCAGGTAAATATTCGCTTGATAAAGCTTCTTCATTTTTAAAAACAGATTCAATCATAATTAAGAATTACTTATCAAATTTTTTACTTTTTTTATACCAATTGCTTCAATCAACTTTCCTAACCTAGGACCTTTCTCTTTTCTTATAAGATTCAAATAGATTTTTTTGAAAAGTTCATTTGGTTTTTTCCCAAGTTCTTCAGCAACTTTGTAAACTAGATCATGAATTTCTTTTGCATCCATTTTTTCATTTAATTTTGAGATGAAGTATATCACTTCTTCATCTAATTTTTCTTTTGGTTTGAATTCGAACTTCAAATCCTCTGGAACATAACTTAATTCAAACCATCTTTCAATGTATTTTTTTAAATAGGTAGATACTTCTTTAGCCAGTTGATAATTTATCAAAGCTGTTGAGATATCTTCTTTCCATTTTATTTCTCCAATTAAAGAATAAGCAGTTAATTTTTTAATCTGAGCTCTGCTCAATTCCTCTTTTTCTATTTCTTTCTTTTCTAACTTTTTTTTAAGTTCTTCCAATTCTTTCAATTCGTTGAAAACTTTTAGTAATTCGTTAACATTAGGATCTATGTTTTTATCGCTTTCAATATCAGCTCTTGCAACTATGTATTTTATAACTTGTGGTGGAACTATTTCTATCAATTCTCTTAAAGGAGTTCCAATTCCTTTAGATTTTGAATATTTTTTACCATGGTATAAAATTAAACCATGTTTCCAAGTTACAGGTGGTTCTTTTTTAAAATATTTTTCAAATATTGCTTTGCAAGTATCCCAGGAACCACCTTTAGTATGATGATCTTTTCCAGCTCCTTCTGCACTAGTGTTATGCAAATCCATTTCAGCTGGCCAATGTAATCGCCAAGTCAGTTTCCAGTTATGATCTTTAAATTTTTCTGTTCCTTGATAACCACATCCTTTTGTATAATCAACATCTAAATCACAAACATAATGTATTTCTTCAGTTTCTAAATCAACTTTGTTTATTCTAGTTGTTGCAATCTTCCCACAATTTTTACAAACTACCATCAAAGGATGCCAATATTGACCTTTATCTTCTTTCAAACTTGTTTCAAAAACGATTTTCCTAATTAAATCATAATCCTTTATGAAGTTTATTGCATAAGAATCAAATTTACCTTCCTTGTAATACTCATACATGCTAACAATTTTTGGTTTAGGATCAATTTCCAATTTTTCAATTACCTCTTTAACTTCTTCTAACATATGTTCTGCATAACTTTTATGACATTCCAAGGGATCTTGCACTTTGACTAAAGGTTTCCCTAAATGTTCTTTTAGGAATTTGAGTTGTTTGAAAGCAAATGGAATTGAGTCAAATGCATCATAATCGTCACTGAAAAAAATGAATTTGACCTTATAACCTTTGTTTTGCAAAAATTTTGCGATTAAACTTGGATATAAAATCTCGCATAAAGTTCCTAAATGCATAGGACCACTTAATGTTGCTCCACAGGTTATTACAAAAGGTTCTTTTTTTCTTTTGATTATTTCTTCACTTATATTTTCAACCCAGTGAAAAGTTTCTTTTGACATAAAATTTTTTTCTTTTTCAAAATTTTTATGGTTACAATATTTGATTTACTTTTCAAAGATAATAGAAATGATTGTTAGAATAACTCTTTACAATTCTTATATTCTTTCTGCTTATATTTCTTTCGAGTATAAGAAATTCCTGAGTGCTTATCTTTTAACTTCTTGTCATACTTGTAAACCAAGCTTTAGCTTAATTTTTAGGATATTTAAAAATTTAAATTTTTTGAGATGCCCCGGGCGGGATTCGAACCCGCGACCTTCCGCTTTCTCAGCCTAGCGATGGGTTATCATCATTCAAACCGTATGCCCATCATCATAAGCTAGGAGGCGGCTGCTCTATCCAGGCTGAGCTACCGGGGCTCTAAAAATAAATACATCTTCTAGTAAATATTTTCTTATGTTTTCTGAAAAGGAGTTGAAAAAAATTGCAGGTTTAACGATTGAAAGGATGAAAATTGGAAGAAAGCCAAATTTTGGAATAGAACTTGCAAAACGAAAATTTGGTGAAAAATTTGTTGAAAGATTGTTGAAACAAAAATGGGTTGTTCCACGAGATGAAAAGGAAAGAAAAATTTTTGATAAATTGGAAGATCCGGATTATGGGCCTTTGTTGATAAAGAGAGGAAAAAGATATTGGGTTAAAAAGAAAGTTGGTGAAACAGTAAGAATAGTTCATTCAATAAATGAGGAAATTGAAAGGCTGGTTGATTTTTTAAAAGAAGAAATTTGGAAAAGAGGATGTCATGTTTTAGATTTAAGATATTCAAGTCAAGAAGAAAGAAAATCTTTAAAATTGAAACCTTGGGATACAATTGCAGAATTACCACTATCTACAAAATTTTTAGCAAAGAGCATTAACACAAGAATTTTTATAGGAGGACTTGAAGACATTTTTTGGGCTAAAGGTTTGGAATGGAAATTAAAATTTAGTGCAAAGGTTTCACAAAAACTTAGGGAAATAATAGATAGGAGAAAAGTTAAATGGTTGGTTTTTGGTTGGCCCATTGAGAAAAAACAGTATTTGGTTGATGAAGGAAAATATAAAAAAGTTTTTTACGCTGCAATCAAAGAAACTTTTAAACCAAGCATTCAAAAATATTGCAAATATTATGAAAAAAGTCTATGGGGTGCAGATAGAATCAAAATAGTTGCAGCGGATGGTACTAACTTAACTTTTAGAATAAAAGGTAGACCTTTATTGAAAGCCGATGGTAAGATAGATGAAAATGATTTAAAAAAGGGAGATGTTGGTGTTAACATTCCGGATGGCGAAGTTTATGTTGCTCCTTTAGAACATTCAGCCAATGGTTACATAAAATTCGATTGGGTTCCTATAGAGGGTTTTGGTTTGGTTAGAGATTTAAAAATAAAGTTTAAAAATGGTAAAATAGTTTGGTTCGATTCTCCAGATAGAAAAATATTTAAAAGATTTTTGAGTGCGAACACTGGCGAAAAAGATAGGATTGCAGAGTTTGGAATAGGGACTAATCTTAAAGCAGAGCCAATCGGTGAAACTATAGTGGATGAAAAAATATTTGGTTCAATTCATATAGCAATTGGTAATAATCAAGGGACTTATCATGGAAAGAATAGAGCTTCTTGTCATTTGGATATGGTTAAGTTAATGAAAGAAGTTGATGGAAGAATTTATGTTGATAACAAATTAATAATGCAAGCTGGTTTACCTTTAAAAGATTAAGTTTAAAATTGAAGCAAGTATAATACCACTTAAAAAATAAAGTAAAGTTTTGAAGTAGGGGATTGAATGTAAACATTTACATTCAAAAGTTTTATACCAAGGAGTTGTAGATTCAACCAATTTTCTCCACTTTCTAACCAAATTTATCAAATCCATTTTCGTATAATCATGATTTTCACTTTCTACTTCTTCAAAAAATTCTTCCATCTCTTCTTTAATCTTTTCAAATATCTTGAAATTTTTTGGTTCTAGATGAGAAGTAGCGTTCATCGCTTCTTCTACTTCTCCTTTAACAAAAAGTAAATGTTTTAGAAAGCATGAACCTTCCCCTTTTTTGAAATTTAAAGTTTGCATGTTTCTTGCATGATTTTCTGCTTGAAGTAAATTTACTAAGATGTTCCTTTTATTAAAATTTAAAAATTTTTTATCACTCTCTTTCAAAATTTTAACCACAACAACTCAACCTCTCGAATTTTTTAAGAATACGCTTCCTTAAAGCTTTTCTAAATTTATTTCTGTTGGAATAAATTAAAAGGATGAAAAATAAGAAAATAACTAAAAAGAATAATTCGATCATAATCTTTTTATGGACTTTATTTTTTTAAATTTTTTAAATTTTTTGATTAAATAAATAATTAAAATGGAGATAGAGAACTTACCTAATCATTTAGGTCTAATTTTAGATGGAAATAGAAGGTGGGCTAAAGTAAGGAATTTACCTGTTTGGATGGGACATAAAAAAGGAGCTGAAAAGTTGGAAGAGGTTTTAAATTGGTGTTTAGAAGCTGGTATAAAACAAATTTCAGTTTATATTCTTTCAACCGAAAATATTCAAAATCGACCTAAGTTTGAGATCAAAAAGATTTTTCAATTACTTTATGAATATTTGAAAAGATGGGAGAGAGGGGAGTTCAAAGTTATTGAAAGGTATAAAGTGAAAATTAGAGTTATTGGCAACTTAAAATTGCTGCCAAAAAAGTTAAGGGAATTGATAAGGAAATTAATAAAAAAAACTTCAAACTACAAAGAAAGGTTTTTGAACTTGTTAATCGCTTATGGTGCAAAATTCGAAATTTTACAAGCTGTTAAAAAATTGATTAGAAAAGTTAAGGAAAAGAAGGTTGAAGAAATTAATTTAGAAAAATATTTGATGATTAAAGAACCTGTAGATTTGATAATAAGAACAGGTGGTTATTCAAGATTATCAAACTTTTTGGTTTTGCAAGCTGCTTATGCCGAGATTTGGGTTACCAAGACTTTATGGCCAGATTTTTCCAAAGAAGAGTTTTATAAAGCGTTAAAATGGTACAGTAGCTTGAAAAGGAATTTTGGTAAATAAGCATGGATGTTTTGATAGTTGGAGCTGGAATTGCGGGTTTATACACTGCTTATTTACTCTCCAAGGAAGGAGTAAGAGTTAAGCTTATAGATAGAAAAAAAGAAATCGGTAAACCAATAAAATGTGCAGGATTGGTGAGTAAAAGAATTAAGAAATTTTTTAAGTTGGAAGAAGAGATGATTTTGAACCAAGTGAGAAAAGCAAGATTTTATTGTAGTTCAACTTTTTTAGAATTAAAAAGTAAAAGTTTAGCTTTAGTTTTAGATAGAGAGAAATTGGAGAAGAAAATTTGTGAAGAGTTTTTGAGTTTAAAAGGTGATTTGAGTTTAAAGGAATCCTTTATCGATTTTAAAATAGAGGAGAACTTTCTTCAAGTTAAAACTTCAAAACAAATTTATAAACCTAAAATTTTGATTGGAGCGGATGGGGCAAACTCTTTGATTAGAAAAAAACTTGGAGTTTTTCCAAAATTAATTTTGAATGCTTTGCAAGCAGAAACCAAAGGTAATTTTGATGAGTATGTCGAACTTTGGTTTAAATCAAATTTAAGCAAGGAATTTTTTGGTTGGGTTGTTCCTTTGAATGAAAATTTTGCAAGAGTTGGAATTGCTTCATCTTCAAACATTTTTTCAGCTTATAAAAAATTTTTAGTTGAACGATTAGATGGATTCAAAAAACCTGATGCAGGAGGAAAAATTCCTATAGGTTTGATTAAAAAAAGTTTTGGAGAAAGGATTTTGTTGGTTGGGGATGCAGCTTGTCAAGTTAAACCTTTTAGTGGTGGTGGGATAACTTACTCTCTTATAGCTTCAACCATTTTAAAGAACGCTGTTTTAAAAGCGTTAGAAGTAGAGAATTTTAGCGAAGAATTTTTTAAAAAAAATTATGAAGTTGAATGGAAAAAATTTTTAGCTCAACCTATAAAAAAAGGTTTGATGCTTAGAAACTTTTTTAATTTACCAGATTTTTTAAAACAATGTTTGTTTTTGGGATTGGAAAAGTTTAAGTTAAAAAAATTTATTGAAAACTGGGATTTTGATTTACTAGATAAAAACTTTGATAGGTTTTTTAGAACAAATAGCTTCTAACAACCTTTTGCCAATTTCAGAAGATTTTGTAACTTTTATCCTTCCTTCTTTTCCAATAGTGGCCGAAAATAAAAAGTCCTTATCAATATAAATAGAAGCAATTTTTCCCGCATGTTCTTTTGAAAATTTGAACTCAAGTGAATTTCCTTTTTCACCCATTTCAAATTTTATTTCTCTTCCTAAAGCTGGAATTTTTGGCTCAACACTCAAACTTATTCCCAATTTTTTCTCCAAATAAGAAATCATCTTTCCTTCTTTTCCAATCACTTTTGGTATAACTTTGTTATCAACTCTAATTATTGCTTTGTTTGGAGAAACTATTTCGACTTCTACATACCTATCAAATCTTTTAAATTCTTGTAAAAGTCTTTGTTTTGCAAGTTCTTCAATAGCATTTGCCTCTTTTTTAGTTATTGGAACTACAACATTTTCTTCTCCATACGTATAAATCTCGTATTTCAATTCTTTGGTTTCAAAATCTCTTACTTCAATCACAGGTCTTGCCAAATCTGCTTCTGTCATTCCACTTGGAACCTTCACAACCAATTTCAACTCATAAACTTCTTTTATTTCACCATCTTTTACGAATATTATCGTATCAACTACATGAGGAATCACTCCTAATTCGATTTTTCCAATGAATCTTTGAATAGCATCTATAGGCTCGTTTGCATGCACAACACCTACCATTCCTACTCCAGCTAACCTTAAATCTGCAAAAACTTTAAAATCTTTTGATTTTCTGACTTCATCAAAGATTGTATAATCAGGTCTGACTAACAATAAAATATCTGCTGTTTTTTCAAAATCTCCCTCTAAAGGAGCGTATTGGGTTATTTCATCACTAACTTGTAGATCTCTAGGAGATTCTAGAGTTTTTACAATTTTTCCTAAAGATCTATAAAATTCTGCAATGCTAGAAGCTAAAGTAGTTTTACCAGAACCTGGAGGGCCTGCTATCAAAATTCCTTCAGCTTTTTCTTTTAACCTTTTTATCAACTTTTCACTAACTTTGTAATCCTCTAATCTTAATTTTACTATAGGTCTTACTATAGTTACTTCTAATCCGTCACTGAAAGGTGGTCTAGTTATTGCTATCCTATATTGACTTAATTGAACCACTAATGCTCCAGATCTATTTATCTCAATTGTTGCCTCCTCACTGATTCTTACGGCTTCTGTTATCTCCCTTATTATCTCATTCAATTCTTCTTCACTTATTGGTTCTTCTCTCAACTTAACTAATTTCCAATTTCCAGGTTTACCTTTTTTTGCATAAGGTGGTACCTTACTTTTCAAATGAACACTTAAAGTTTCTGAATCAAAAAATTTTTCGAATTTTAACTTACTCAAATCTATTTCAGGAGGAAAATATTTCACAGCAACTCCTTCTGCTTCAGCGACTAAAGCTTGAACGTAATCACAAGTATATAAAATTGCATTTTCTTGCTTTGCAGTTTCTCTTATCAAAGCATCTATTCTACCAGATTTTGCAAGTTTTATATCCTCTAAACTTGGTCTTTCTCCAGCAAATGTTATCTCAATGTTTTTTTGCTTTGCAATATCTTTTATCTTTTTTATTTCTTCCAATCCAATGAAGCCAATTTCTCTTCCCTTGCTTGCTTGGGCTTGCAATTCATCTAAAGCAGCTAGAGGTATGACTATCTCTATTTTTTCTTCAGCTTTTTCTATTTCTTTTCTTAGTTGACCATGGATTATTACACTAGTGTCTGGACAAATTCTCATCTTTCCACTTTAAAAAGCTTTAGAATTTCAAATAATAAAAATCTTAGCTTGTTTTCTTTTTTGTTTCAATATTATTAAAATCAAGAATGAAATTAAACATAATAAGCTGAAAATCCAAAGATGAGAGGGTAAAGCAAAATTGAAAGTTGGTCCAAGATTTAGCAAATTTCTCATCTCTTCAACTTCAACCCAAAGGTTAAGAGTTATGAAAAGATTTAAAACGAGTAAAGCTGCAATTATCAAATCAAATATTCTTCCTTGCATGAAAAACCTTAAGTTTTTTAAATATAAAAAACTCATAAGAAATAAGTGATAGAATGAGTGGTTATCGGATTGACCCTTAAATTCTATTTTAAAACTTTTGGTGAACAATTATGAGTCTTCTCAACCTTAAAGAAATTGAAGTTAGAATAAGGAATTTTTGGGAAGCAAATAAAATTCCTCAAAAGTTGACTAAATTCAATCCAAAAAAACCAAAGTTTTATTTGTTAGATGGTCCTCCATATGTAAATGCAGAACCTCATGTTGGACATATAAAAACAACTACTCTAAAAGATGTTTGGTCTAAGTTCAAACTTATGCAAGGATTTTCGGTATGGCATCAACCAGGTTTCGATACACATGGTTTACCCATAGAAAACATGGTTGAAAAAGAGTTGAAGATAAAATCAAAAAAAGAGATTGAAGAGATTGGAATTGAAAAGTTTATAGAAGTTTGTAAGAAAAAAGCTACAGGAAACGAAAAAGTTTGGTTAAATCTTTATAAACAATTGGGAGCGTGGAGAGGTTATCAAGAACCTTATTTGACTTATGAAAATTATTACATAGAATCTGCTTGGTGGACTATTAAAAGATTACATGAAAAAGGTTTGTTGTATCAAGGTGAAAAACCAACTTATTGGTGCACTCATTGTCAAACAGCTTTGGCTGGTTATGAGGTTACAGATAGTTATGCAGATCTAAAAGATCCTTATATCTTTGTAAAGTTTCCAATAAAGGGAAAACAAAATGAGTTTTTGGTTGTTTTTACCACCACACCTTGGACTTTGGTTGATAACGTTGCAATAGCTGTTCATCCAGATGCAGATTATGTTAAACTAAAAGTTGAAAACGAGATTTGGATTTTAGCTGAAAAAAGAGTTGAAAAAGTTATGGAATTGGTTGGCAAAAAATATGAAATAGTTGAAAAGTTTAAAGGAAAAATTTTGGAAGGAACTGAGTATGAAGCTGTTTTAGACGTTCCAGTTCAAAATGAGTTAAAGAATGTAAGAAGAGTAATTCTCTCTATCCCAGTTTTAAAATCAAAATCTTACAAACATGGAGTTTTAGAAAAGTTGAAAGAACTTAAAGAAGATTTTGAAGAATTTGTGAACGTTGAAGAAGGTACAGGTTTGGTTCATGTCGCTCCAGGACATGGTCCAGAAGATTTTTTCATAGGTCAACATTATAATTTACCAGTACTTTCAGAAGTCGATGATGAAGGAAGGTTTACTGAAAAAGCTGGAAATTTAAAAGGTTTGTACGTTAAGGATGCTGATAAGCTGATAATCGAAGAATTGGAAAAAAACAATTTACTTGCTTATGCAAGTTATGTGGTTCATTCTTATCCTTTATGTTGGAGATGTAAGAATCCTTTGATTTTTAGGTTGACAAAACAATGGTTTTTGAGTGTTGAACAAATAAAAGAGCAAATGTTAGAAGGAAATGAAAAGGTTAGATGGTTACCTTCTTTTGGAAAGGATAGGTTTAGGAATTGGTTGAAGGATGCAGTTGATTGGTGTATTTCAAGGCAAAGATATTGGGGAATTCCTTTACCAATTTGGATATGTGAAAAATGTGGAAAGATCGAAGTTATAGGTTCTTTGAAAGAACTTAAGGAAAAAGCCTTGGAAAAAATACCTAAAGAAATCGATTTGCATAAACATGAAATAGATAAAATTCATTTAAAGTGCAACAACTGTAACTCAAAAATGGAAAGGGTAAAAGATGTTTTAGATGTTTGGTTTGATAGTGGAATAGCACCTTGGGCATCTTTAGGATATCCTTTCAAAAACAAAGAACTTTTCGAAAAACTGTGGCCAGTTGATTTGGTAGATGAAAGCCAAGACCAGATAAGAGGATGGTTTTATAGTTTGATGTTTTGTGCTGTTGCAACTTTTGGAGAAGTTCCTTATAAACAGGTTGCAATGAATGGTTGGGTTTTAGATGAAAAAGGGGAAAAGATGAGTAAAAGTTTGGGAAATGTAGTTTTAGCTCAAGAAGCTTTGGAAAAAATAGGAGCAGATGCTTTAAGGATGTATTATTGTTGGGAAGTTCCACCTTGGGAAATTCAAAAGTTTAGTTTTAAAACAGCTCAAGAAATAATAAGGTCTTTGAACATACTTTGGAATTCTTTCATCTTTTTCTTGACTTATGCAAAAGATTTTAAGTTTACCCTTTCAAATCTTGAGTTGGAAGATAGATGGATCCTTTCAAGGTTGAACAGTTTGATAAAGGAAGTTACTAACTATTTAGAAAATTTTGAGTTTAATAGAGCAGGTAGAGCGTTGATAGAATTTGTGATCAACGAACTTAGCAGAGTTTATATAAAGAAGATTAGAGATAGGGTTTGGATTTTTTCACACTCAAGTACAAAATCTCAAGCTTTGAGTGTTTTGTTTGAAGTGTTTTATCAGTTAGCAAAACTTTTTGCTCCTATAACTCCATTCTTAAGTGAACAAATCTATCAAGAACTTAAAAGATTTAAAAAGCTTAAACAATCTGTTTTTAAAGAAAGATGGCCTGAACCAAAAGAGAAGTTCATAAATCGAGAACTTGAAGCAGATTTTGAAAAAGCGTTGAAGATTGTTGAAATAGGATATGCAGCCAGACAAAAAATTGGTTTAAAGTTAAGATGGCCACTTAAAGAAATTTTGATTGAATGTGATGATGAAACTAAAAAAGTGGTGGTAAAGTTAAAAGAGATTATAAAATTTTTCTTAAATTGTAAACAAATAGAATTTGGAAAGGGAGATGAAACTTATGAATTTGCAGAGGAAAAGGGAATTAAGGTTTGGGTTAAAAAAGTTTTGGATGAAGAATTGAAAATGGAAGCGTTCTTAAGAGAATTTATAAGAAATGTTCAAGAGGCTAGAAAAAGATTTGGTTTCAAGGTTGACGAAAAGATAAAATTACAAGTTGTTGCTCCTGAAGGTTTACTCGATGTTTTGAAAAAGAATGAAAGTTTGATAAAGCAAGAAGTTGGTGCTGAAATTTTGGAGTTTGGGAAGAGTGAATTTGAAAAAACTGGAAAGTTCAATTTTGAGAATCATGAAATTATGTTTTCTTTTGAAAAAGTTTAACTACTTTAAGTAGTTAGAAAACTTTACTTCAAAAATTTTTGTTTTTTAATTCATGAAAAAGTTTTATTTAGTTGCTATTTTAATTTCACTGATCGGAATTTTAACTTTATGTTTAATTGCTACAACTCAAAAACCTCAATTCAAGCCAATTTCTCAAATAAGTAGCGAGGACATTGGGAGGTTGATAACCACTGAAGGAAAAATAATTTATAAAAAGATTCATCCAAGTGGTCATATCTTTTTGACTTTGAAAGAGGGTGATAAAACGATTCAAGTACCTTTATTCAAGTCTTTTTTGCAAAATTCGATATTCAAACATGTTTATTTCAAGTTTGGTCAGAAAATTAGAGTTACTGGAGTGGTTGATGAATACAACGGAATTTTGCAAATAATTCCCAGAGAAGAATCTGACGTGAAAATTTATGATTGAAATTTTATTTTTTACTCTTTTGGGAGTTGGAATAGGTTGCATAACTGGAATTATTCCTGGAATGCATCTTAACAATTTTTTACCTATTTTAATTGCTTTAGTTCCTTTAATTGGGGTTGAAAATACATGCTCTTTAATAATTTCAATCGCAATTTCTCAAAATTTCTTTTCTTTCTTTTCTTCAACTTTTTTAGGAGCTCCAGATGAATCAACTGCTTTAAACGTTTTGCCAGCTCATAGGCTTTTAATGGAAGGAAAAGGTTTGAGTGCCATCTTTTACCAAGCAACTGGTGCGTTATTTGCTTCTCTCTTCTCTTTTTTTCTCATCTTTGTTTGCTTTTCATTTTTTGAAAATTTTTATTCGATAACAAGACCTTTTATTCCATGGATTTTAATCTTAGTTACAATCCTGATGATTCTTTCAGAAAAAGGTTTTAGAAAACTTTTATCATTTTTCATAACTTTACTTTCAGCAACACTAGGTTTCATAACTTTAAACCTATTTTTTGTAAAAAATTCAATTTTTCCTTTACTCTCAGGATTTTTTGGAGTTTCAACTCTTTTAATATCTTTAAAAAATCAAGTTAACGTTCCAAAACAAAAATTAAAAATAGAGAAAAGTTTGAGTAAAAAAAGTTTGTTCTTAGCTTCACTTTTTGGTTCTCTTAGTGGGATGTTGGCTGGATTACTGCCAGCAATTGGAGTTAGTCAATTCGCTTATCTATTTACCTTTCATAATCCTTCTCCAGAATTTTTTCTTTCAGTTAGTGGAGGAATAAATTTGGCGAATGAAGTTTTTTCCTTATTTTCCTTATTTCTCATAGGAAATCCAAGAAGTGGCGCTAGTGTTGCAATTGAAAAAATTTTGAATCACTTAACTTTCAACCATTTCTTAATTTTTTTAAACGTTATTTTGGTTTCACTTGGAGTCTCTTATTTTTTATTACTTTACCTTTCTAATTTTTTTGTAAAATTAATTTCAAAGTTGAATTACAAAATTCTCAACCTTTTAGCTATCTCGATCATCTTTCTTTCAACTTTGTACTTTGTTGGAACAATAGGTATTTTGATTTTGATTACCTCAACATTCATAGGTTTGCTTACAAATTTTTTCAAAATCAAAAGAACTCATTGCATGTCAAGTTTGATAATTCCGACAGCAACTTTCTTTCTTGGTTTAAATCCTATAATACTTAAATTTTTTTAGAAAGAAAGAAAAAATATGATAACAAAAAATGAGATTTTGAATGAATTTAAAAAAAATCCAGAGAAATTTTGGAAGGTAAAAATTTTTGATGAAGAAGGTTTTAAAAGAAAAGTTTGTAAGATATGTGGAAAAGGATTTTGGAGTATTGAAGAACTTGAAGTTTGTCCTGAGCATAAACCATATGAATTCATTGAAAAAAAGGTTACCAAAAGTTTAGATTATGTAAAAGCATGGAAACTTTTCCAAAAATTTTTTGAAGAGAATGAACATGAAGTGATAAGTAGATATCCAGTAATTTCAAGGTGGCACCCCCAATTGTTTTTTACCATCGCTTCAATTCAAGATTTTCAAAGAATTGAAGGTGGAAAATTGTTTTTTGAGTACCCAGCAAATCCTTTAATAGTTCCTCAAGTTTGTCTAAGGTTCAACGATGTTGAAAACGTTGGAGTTTCAGGTCGACATTTAACAAGTTTTCAAATGACTGGACAACATTCTTTCAACGATGGGAGTCCAAAAGCTTATTGGAAGGATGAGTGTATAAAGTTGAATTTCGATTTCTTAACTTCTGTTCTAAAAATTCCTAAGGACAAGATAGTTTATGTGGAAGATTTGTGGGCAATGCCAGATTTTTCAGCTTTTGGACCTTGTATAGAAGCTTATACATTGGGTTTAGAATTGGTCAATAACGTTTTCATGGAGTTTTCTTATCGGAATAAAATCGTTCCCCTAGAGATAAAAGTTGTGGATGTTGGATGGGGTCATGATAGACTTGTTTGGTTTACTCAAGGAGTTCCAACAGTTTATGATGCAATTTTTCCATTAACTTTAAAGAATTTTTTAAAGAGGGTTGGAATTGAAAAGGATAAAGAGCTGTTGAAAGTTTATTTCGCAAATACAAGCAAGTTGGATGTTGAAAATGTTCTGGATTTAAAAGAAGCTCAAATAAATTTGATTAAAGAGTTGGGAATTGATGAAAAAGATTTTGAAACTAAAATTTTTCCTTTTGAAGTTGCTTATGCGGTTTGTGATCATGTAAGGACTGTTTGTTTTGCTGTTGCTGATGGTGCATTACCCAGCAATACAGGTGCTGGTTTTTTCTTAAGAACTCTTTTAAGAAGGGTTTGGAATTTGATGGAAAAAGTTGGAATGGAAATTGAATTGGAAAAAGTTGCCGAATGGTTGGCTTTGGAGTTTCATAAAGTTTTTCCAGAATTGAAAGAATATCTCAAAGATGTGCAAACGATTTTGAACGTTGAAAAAAGAAAGTTTGAGGAGAGTAAAAAAAGAATAAGTAAAATAATTGAAAGTTGGATAAGCAAAGAAGTGAGCGAAGAGGAAGCAAAAAAACTTTATCAAACTCATGGTATTTCTCCTTTACTTTTAAAAGAATATGGAGTTAAAGTTAAAGTCTCAAAAGATTTTTTAGAACGCATTTCTCAAAAAAGATTGAAAGTTGAAAAAGAAGAGTTGGAGTTTGATTTGAGTGGAATTCCAGCCACTAAGATTTTATACTATGAAGAACCTGAAGTTTACGAGTTTAAAGCAAAAGTTTTGAAAATGTTTGGGGATTGGGTTATACTTGATAAAACAGCTTTTTTCCCTTTTCAAGGAGGTCAGCATTGGGATGAGGGTTATATAAAAGATTCAAAAGTTTTGGAAGTTAGAAAAGTTGGTAATGTGATTTTGCATAAAGTTGATACAATAAAGTTTGAAGAAGGAGAAGAGGTTGAATGTAAAATTGATAGGGAAAGAAGAAATGTCTTGAAGATTAATCATGATGCAATCCATTTAATAAACGGTGCCGCTAGAAAAGTTTTAGGAAATTGGGTAAACCAACATGGTAGTGAAGTTGGAATTGAAAAATCAAGATTGGATATAACTCATTTTGAGAATTTAAGCGAGGAACAAATCGAAAAAATTGAAAAACTTGCAAATCAAATCATTGAAAAAAATTTAAATATTAAAAAATTTTGGTTGGAAAGAAACAAAGCTGAAAAAACTTATGGGTTTAGGATTTATCAAGGGGGTTATGTTCCAAGTAAAATGGTAAGGATAGTTGAGATTGAAGGTTTTGATGTTGAAGCTTGTAGTGGGACCCATGGAAATTCTACCAAAGACATAAAACTCGTTAAAATTCTTAAAACCAAAAAAATAGCTGACGATACCATAAGAATTGAAATAGTTGCAGGTGAAAAAGCTTTAGAATATTTGAAGGAAAGAGAAAAATTGTTAAAGGAAATTGCTGAAAAACTTAGAGTAGATGAAAAAGAAGTTCCTCAAAAGATTGAAGAGATATTTAATGAATGGAAAAGTTTGAGGAAGAGGTTGAAAGATGTACGAAGAACTATTTGAAAAAGAAAAGTTGCTAAAAAAGGCTGCGAAGATTTTGAGAGTTGAAGTAGAGCAACTACCAAAGACTTTAGAAAGGTTTTTAAAAGAAATAGAAGAGTTTAAAAAAGAATTAAGGTAATGGTAAGATCATGAAACCTTCTTTTCTGTTCCCTAAGGCTAAAAATTTTTTCTTTAGATAGAGAAATCCTACATAGGCACAAACTATTGCATCCAATTCATCAGCACTAATATTCTTCTTATCTACATCTCCTTTGATTCCAAGTTTTTTTAAAGATCTTCTAACTTTTTCTATACCAGAATTTTTTCTTGGAATTTTTAATATATCTTGGGCAGCTCCAGGATAAGTTTCAACGACCTTGTAACCTTTTTTTTCAAAAATTTTTCTAAGTAAAATTCCTCTTTCTGTCAATTTTCTCATTGGTCCTAAAGTTAAAGGAAAAAATTTTATCTTCATTTCTAAAAGTTTTCTGTCACATTCTCTTAAATGCGGACCTTTTCTATTTTTCAAGCTTTTTCTTCCCAAAGGTAAAAAAAGTGGAGCGTCTATACTTATAACTTTAGGTTTAACCTTTTCAACCTCCTGAATTATTTCTTCATTTGAATACAAAATTTTTGTTTTACATTCTAACTTTAAATTCATGACACAAAATCCAGTATTTCTTTTTTCACTTCCAGCTAAATCGATTCCAACTATCATAGTGCACATTCCAAAGGAGGATTTATCATAAGATTACAAATTAATTCTAAAACAAGAGTTTGATTGGTTGTTTCAGTTTCATTCCATCCATAAATACTTGCAACCAAAATATTTGGTTGAGTTAAAGTTTGGTTATAGATTTCTTCAAGATAGATTTCTTCAAAACCAGGAGAATAAACAAGATTTTCTAAAAAATCTTTCATCTCTAAACAACCTTCACAATTTTCGTTAAAACTAAACTTTATCAAAGTATAACCACCTCTCAAAATTCCTAATTCTTCTTCTAAAGTTCCATTTGAAAAGATTCTTGTTTTTGGTAATTTAATAGTTGGAGTGTAGAAAAATCTTTGTAAAAGAGAAAAAGCTATGGTTGAAGTAAACATCAACAATATCAAAATCAATCCGAGAGCTCTTTTTTCCATAATTTTTTATTTTTTTAAGTAAAAATAATTGTTAGATGGTTTTGGAAAAGATTATTACACTGAGGGAAGCTTTGAGAAATCCTCTTCAACTTTTCATCGCTAGCTCTTTAATTTCTATTGTTTCTTTGATAATTTCAATTCTAGTATTTCCAAGGGCTATAGGATTGTTTACAACATTTTTAATAACCCTTGCTCTAGCTCCTTTTATGTTAAATTTGGTAAAGTACGAGGAAGCAAAAGAAGAAGAACTTATTGCAAAAAGAAAGGAAGTTAATCTTTTACAATTCCATAAAAATGCTTTGATACTTTATGCCGCTTTTTTTGCTGGAATATCTTTAACTTACTCTATAATCTTCATAATGTTACCAGAGTCAGTAGTGGAAAGAATTTTTTATGAACAACTTGAAGAGATAAAGTTAATAAGAGGCGAATTTGTGGGAACTTTTGAAAAATTTTCGATGATAATTTTAAATAACCTTGGAGTTTTTATCTTAGCTTTCTTACTTTCTTTGCTTTTTGGGGTGGGAGCGATTTTTGTGTTAACTTGGAACGCGACCATCTTGGCTTCTGCGATCGGAATAGTTGCAAAGAATTTTGGTGGAATAAAGGGTTTACCTATTGGAATTTTAACTTTTTTACCTCATGGCATTTTTGAAATCGCTGCATATTTTATTGCTGCTTTGGCTGGTGGAATTCTTTCATCGGCTCTAACAAAAAGACATTCAAGATTTTTGAAAAAAATATTTCAAGACACTTTATGGTTTTTATTTTTTGGAATAATTTGTTTGTTAATAGGAGCTATAATTGAAGTTGGTTTAATTATGCTATAAAAATGGCGACTTTGAAAGGATTTGCTTGTTTAGATTTTTCAACCTTACTTTCTTCTTCTGTTTCAATCCTAACTTTAGCATTAAAAACCTTTTCCAAAAATTCTTTAGCTTCATTCAATATTTTAATTTGTTCTTCTCTCTCCAAAAACTTTTTATCTTTAAACCTTAACACTCTTTTTACATATTCAACCATCTTAACATCGTTTTTAAACTCGTTAAAAACTTCTTTTAGATTAGTTTTCAATTTATCTTGAATTTCAAATTTTTGTTTTGAAGCAACTATCAAAGTTACTTCATTAACTTTTTCAACCAATTTTTTCACAACTTTGAAGTCTTCCAAAATTTCTTTCAAGAATTCCTCTTTTTCTATACTTTTTTCATCCACTTCTTTTTCACACCATCTTTCAAAAACTAAGAGACCTTTTTCTCCTAATCTATACCAAGCTTCTTGGGTTAAATGAGGAAGCATTGGATGCAAAACCTTAAACCATTCTTTCAAAACTTCTTTAACAACTTTTCCATTACAATTTTCAATTTTTATGCATCTATTCAAATACCATTTTAAAACGTTGAAAAAGTAAAAGAAGGCCTTTTGTGCAACACTTCTGAACTTTAGGTTCTCATAATCTTCTTTAACTTCTCTTTTCATCTTTTCTAATTCAGCTTCTAAGAATCTATCTTGATTTAAAATTTCTTCCCTCTTCATCTTTTTTAATTGTTTGAGTAGTTCGAAAATAAAATCTATTCTTTCTTTTATAGAATTCAAATAATTTTCTTCCCAATTTGCATCATCCAAGTTTTCAGCGGCTGAAACTATGGTCATCCTTACCAAATCACTTCCATATTTTTCCATCAAATCTTTCAAAGTCAAAACGTTTCCGAATCTTTTGCTCATTTTTTTACCTTCTACAGAAACATATCCATTTATGGCTATAGCTTTTGGCCAATATTTTTCTGGCCAAATTGCAACGTGGTGGAACAAAAAGAAGGTTAAATGATTTTGAACCAAATCCTTAGCAGAAATTCTTATATCTACAGGATAAAAATATTCAAACTCTTTTCTCATTTCTTCTATAACTTCTTTATCCAACCCAGATTTTTTTGAAACTTCTTCTAACTCACCTTCACCTAAAAACACATAATCAAAAACTTCATCCTTCAAATTTTTCGCCTTAATGTTTTTTTCTTTTATAATTCTTGCAATTGTATAAAATGCCATGTAAATCACAGAATCGCTTAAAGTTTCGATAATCCATTCTTTGTCCCAAGGTAACTTTGTTCCTAGACCAGATTTCCTTGCACATGGTTTATCTTTTAACCAGTTAACAGTGTTCAAAAACTGTTTTCTTATCTCTTCAGGATAAAATTTCATTCTGGAAACACATCTCCTAACTTTCTCTTTCCAACTTTCATCACTGAATTTCAAAAACCATTGGTTTTTCAAAATCTTAACATGATTTTCAGTTTTACACCTGCAAACAACTTTTCCTGTAAGTTCCCACATTTTACTCGCAAAGTTTTTTGATTTAAAATCTTCAATCAACTTTTCTTTAATTTCGGAAATTTTTTGGTTTGCATAATCTTTACAATTTTCTTTCAGAACACCTTGGTAATATTCTTTTGAGTAGAGCATTTGAGTAACTTTATCCAACTTTTCTTTTTCTTGACTTGATTTTATTCCATATGATTCAATTATCTCTTTAGCAGGAAATTCTCCAAAATCTTTAATTCTAATTATTGAAATAGGTTGGATTTCTCTTACCTTTTCAACTTCTATTCCAAATTCTTTCAACAATTTTTCATCTTTTTTAATTTCTTCCAAAGCTATCCAATCCCAAGGTGCATGAGCCGGAACACTCATAACTATGCCAGTACCAAAGTTTGGATCAACAAATTTTGCTGGTAAAATTAAAACTTCGTTTTCCAAAACTGGATTAAAAACTTTTTTCCCAATTATCTCTTTCAAGTTCACTTTTTCCAGTCTTTCTACTTCTTTCAATTGGTCGCTAAGTTTTTCAATCGCTTTTTCGGTTAATAACCAAATCTCTTCTCTTTCATCCTTAACCTTTGTCCAAAAATACTCTTCTTCAGGATTTATCCAAATGTTAGTTACTCCAAATATAGTTTCTGGTCTTAAAGTTGCACAAGGGATTATCTTATCTCCAAATTTGAACTTTAAGATCACAAATTCTATTGGACTTTCTCCTTCTCCAATTAATCTATCATGATCTCCAGTTGGAGATTTACATTTTGGACACCAAACAACAGGATGAGTTCCTTTAACTACATAACCCAATTTTTTCAATTTTTTGTACTGCCATTCGATAAATCTGTTGTATTGAGGAGTTAAAGCCGTTATAAAAGTTCTTCTCCAATCTATTGATGCTCCAAATCTTTTCAAATCCTTAATCCATCTTTTCATCCAGAATTTAGCTAAATATTTAGCTCCCTTATGTTTAAACTTTTCTAAATCTTCATCTGTAACTCCATAGATTTTTAGAGCGTAAATTTGGTCCGGATCGTTTTCTTTCAATCTTTTTATTGCTCCTAGGATTGGTTCACCTGTTGCGTGAAATCCTTGTGGAAATAAAACGTTAAAACCTTGCATTCTTTTGAATCGAGCATAAACATCAGCTCTACCCCAAGTAAATCCTGAACCTAAATGAGGACCACCTTGAACATATGGATAAGGAACTGTCAAGAAAAATTTTGATCTCTCCTCAACGTTTGCCTCAAAAACTTTATTTTTCTCCCAAATCTTCTGCCATTTTTTCTCAATTTTTTTTATTTGCTCAATCATTTCATCACCTTAACCAATCTTTCCAATCCTTTATTAAAATCTTTAAGGAATTCGTCGGTAAGTTCTTCTAACTCTTCTTTACTTAATGAAATTGATATTTTATAAATAATTTCTTTGGTAAACTTCCCAGTTTTGGTGGTTTCTTCCTTTAAAATTCTTTTGCTGTATTCTCTGCATTTTTTCTGACTTAAATTCAAAATCAAACTTGCAAATATTAAGTGCAAAGGATCGTAATCTGCTATCAACGCATTTTCTAAATTACTAATATTTTTTCTCCAGATTTCAGGTAATTGTTTGCAGGCTATGAGCCATTCAACTTTTTTTCTGAAATTTTCGTTTGATTCTAAACCTATTTTTAAGAAAGATTTTATCTTACTCGCTTCTCTTTTATCCAACCAAGGAACCCAACCATCATAAAGTAATCCAACATCGTACAAATCTTTTAAAATTTCATTCCCCCTTTCAACATTTTTTAACAGTTTTAATTTTTGAGTAAAAATTTCATCTTTATTCAAAACCCAACTTTTCAACTCACTTTCAATTCTAAAATATTCAAGAAAAGTTTTTAAGTAGGTAAAATGACTTCTTTTCAAAATTTTTTCAAATTCATCTTTTTTTAAAACAACAAAAAACAAACGTAAATTAGAAGAAGTACTACCTTTACCTATTTCAAATTTGTATTCATTTTTTCCAATCTTGATCAAATTCCTAGGAACCTCTTCAACCAAAAAATCTATATCGTCTGAAAACCTTCGATAAGCTGGTTCCAGAATGTAATTGTTTACAGCATAACCTCCTGTAACGATTCTTTTTTCCAAATTTTTAAGAATTTGCAAAGCTGAAGATTGTACTAATAAAGTGTCTTTAACTCTTGTATCAGAGTAGAACTGGTTCACCTCTCATATTTTCTATTTGGAAAAGAAAAATTTAAATTTCTTTAATTTCGGGAAATAAATTTTAAAATTGTGAAATACATTCATTTATTAAGCCCCCGTAGCTCAGCCTGGATAGAGCGGCGGCCTTCTATCTTAAGATAGAAGGTTTGATGAGAAGATGAAAGCGAGGAAAGCCGACGGTCGCGGGTTCGAATCCCGCCGGGGGCATCTTAGAAAAAGTTAACTTCGAAGTAAAAAATTTTTAACTATTCGAAAATTCTTTCGAGATGATAAACTATGATTCCCTTTCCTTCTCTTATTTCAAATGGATGAGTTTCAGTATCGTGCATGCTTGCTCTCATCTTTCTTATCACCAATCTTCTTGGATACTTTCCAGTTACGTAAGAAAGTAAGATTATTCCATCTGAGATGAATTCTTCGATTCCAAAAGAAGAGATCATTCTCGATCCTTCAGGAATTTCACAAGTTAAAATGGTTGTACATCTAAGTTTTTTTAACAAAGAATCTAACTGAATCAAACTTCTTCTTATTTCTAAAGGTCTTTCAAAAAACAGGCTTATTACAGTGATAGGATCTATCACAACTCTTTCAGCTTTTATCTTTTCAACGTTTGTTTCTATTAACCTTTTAAACCTTTCAAATTCATAGATGTCTGATTTTACTAAAATCAACTTTCCCTGTTTTTCCAATTCTTCTAAAGGCCAACCGAAAAGTTTTGGCATGTAGTCTTTCAATCTTTCAACATCCTCTTCCAAAGAAATGTAAACTCCTTTCTCCCCATTTAAAGCACCATTCACTAAAAATTGAATTGAAAAGATTGTTTTACCAGAACCTGGCGTTCCAGAAAGCAAAATTGTTGAATATTTTGGAATTCCTCCACTTATCAATTCATCCAAGCCTGGAATTCCACTTTTTATCCTTTCAATTACAGGTTTCATCTAAAATGATTTTATCATTTGAAGTTAAAATTATTAATGATGAGAATAAGCGAAAAGGATTTAACAAGAGTAATAAAAAATTTAAAACCGAATAGAATAGTCCTTTTTATAATAGACGCAAAAAAATATCATAGATTGCATGCAAAAATTTTGAAAATACTGATAGAACAAAGAAAGTTTGCTGGAATTTATATAACGGTTAACAAACCTTACAAATCTTTGATAAAATATTTGGAAGAAAACAAAATTAATACTAACAACATTTTCTTCATCGATGCAATTTCAAAAATGGTTGAAGACAAGATGAAACTTACTGAGCATTGTTTGTTTATTCCTTCCCCATCTCATTTAACTGATCTTGGTATTACTTTAACCGAAGCTATAAACGTTTTGAAAAATAAAGAGAGGAAGTTTGTAATAATAGATTCTCTTTCAACTTTGTTGGTTTACAATGATTTAGAAACCGTTGCAAGATTCATGCATTTCATAATTTCAAAGTTAAGAGTTTTTGGATTGGTTGGTATTTTGATAAGTATAGAAAAACAAATAGATGAAAAGGCTGTAAATTTATTAATAGAAATGTGTGATGAAATAATAGAGGTAAAATAATGCAGTTAGAATATTTTACCCTTGCATTGGGAGGAATGATAATAGCATTTGCAAGTACTTATTTTCTTGCAACTTCAAACACAAACTTCACTAAAGGACAACTTAAGAAGATAACTTCTTATTTCATCTATGGAGCTTTGTTATTTTATGCTATGATGACAACTCAATTCATAATAGAAATTTTCAACTTGTATGGAACTTTTTTTGAAATTCTAAAGTTCATTTTTCTCTATTTTGCTTTGATTTTCTTTTTGTTAGCATCCTATGAAATCTGGGAAATATCAAAAGCTTTAGGTTTTGCTTCAAAACATGCGCCAAAAAAATTGAAGAAGATACTCGAATCTTAAATTGGAAAATTTATAAAATAATTATGAAAAAAGCTCAAGCAGCTTTGGAATATTTAGTTATAATTTGTCTTGGTTTAACGATTTTGATTCCTTTAGCGATTTATTTACATATTTCGGCTTCAAATTATAGTCAAGATGTAAACTTACTTTTAGCTTCCCAATCTTTAGAAAAATTAGGTCAGGTAATAGATTGGGTTAATTTACAAGGAGAACCAGCTAAGATTAAAGTTAAAATTTTGATTCCAAACCAAATTGAAAACATAAGTTTTTTAGGTAGAGTTATGATTTGGAAAGTTAGAACCTCTGCTGGAGTTTCAACTCTTTACTATGTTGCTACTACAAACGTTACTGGTAACTTACCTGATTTGCCAGGAATTTATGAAGTTGTTGTTGAAGCTGAAGAAAGAGGTGTAAGTGTTTATGTCGGTTAGTATTGAATTTCTAACTTTAATTTCTTTGGTCATAATCCTTGCAATTTTAACTTTAAGTTTTAACTTTTATTATTACCAAAGTTATTTGAAACAAAAAATTTTCATAGAGTTGAAAAATACAGCTGAAACCATCGCTTCAGAAATAAACTTAGCTGTAAAAGTTGGGGATGGTTATTCTCATACTTTTTACCTAAAAAAGCCAAAGTATGTTGGTGATTTGAGTTTGCAGATTGATAATTATTTAGTAAAATTAAAAACTGAAGATTTGGAAGTTTTGGAAAGCATTTTAACTAAAAACATAACAGGAAACTTTAAATTCGATTCCTTCAATCAAATAAAAAATTTAGGAGGTAAAATTTATGTCGATTAAAGGACAAGCTTTTACTTACGATTTTTTCATAGCTTTAGGAATATTTTTTGCAATCTTAAGTATTTTATCAACTTATTGGTATTATTACACTTTACAATTTTCTGAAATTGAAGAAAAAAACGAAGCTTTCAACAGTTTGGTTAAAGCTTCTCAAATTTGGTTCAGTGAAGGTTATCCAGTTTATTGGGATTTGAATAATATTGTTGAAATAGGTTTGAGTAACGAAGGAAGAATAAACTCAACTAAACTTTCTTTTTTGGAAAATTTAAATGAAACTGAATTTTTGAAGAAGTTAAATTTTGGAAATTATAGGGTTAAATATGAGGTTTATGAAGACTCTAAATTGATCTTCTCTTATCCAAACTCTTCTTTTTGGGCATCAGAAATTTTAACGTTGGAAAGATTTGGTGTTTTGAACGGAAGTATAGTAAAAATAAAAACTTATTTGTGGAAACCATGAAAAGCTTAGTTTTTTCTTTGGACATATTGATTGGAATAACCATGTTTTTGATATTGATTTTTCTAATTCCAATAAGTTATGAACATGATTTCAAGCTTAACGAACTTCAAATTTTAAATTTAGAAGCTAACGATTTAATCAAAGCAATATCAGAAGTTAAAATAATAAAGTATAACAACACATCAATTCTCTCTCAACTTTATGAACAAGGAGTTATAAACGAAAACGATTTAAACTCAACAGTTTTAGAATTTATTGGGAACCTTTGGTTTTCTGGTAATAAAACTTTGGCTTCAAATCTTACTAAAGAAATTTTAAGTAATCTAACTTCTCGATGCTTTAGTTTAGAAACTGAGAATGAAACCATTTATTCTAATTGTTTTCCAACTAATGGGTCAAAGGTTGTTGCTTATCATCTCATTTCTGGTTATGAAATTGGTAAACCTGTTTTTGGTTACATTGCAAGAGCTTGGGCAACAAAAATAGTTAAAAACACAACTACAATAATTCCATTTTATCCAGAAGGTTCTGGATGGAAAGCAAAAAGATTAGAAGTTACAAAATATTTTAAATTACCAGAAAATATTACAATTTTTAATGCTACTTTATACGTTTCCATACATTTTGGTACTACACAATCACAAGCACAATTTGAGCAATTAAAGGTGAATGGTGTTCAAAAGAAAAATGATGTTGTATGGTTGTATTTACAAGAAGAAAGGGCTGCTGCTGAAATAACCACAGCTGCTTATGGAGTGGTTGATGTTACTAACGAAATTAAACCAGGAGATAATAGCATTTATTTAGTTATAGGTACTCCTAACTATCATTCTCATATTCATCCAGGAATGAGATTAGTAGTAACTTATAACTTAACTCAAACAATTGAAGCTGGTAACCAATCTTTTTCAAAAAGGTTTTATTTTGATAATGTGATTGGAAGAACAGGAGCATGGAGTATGGTTTCTTTTTATGTTCCTGAGAATGCAGAAAATGTGAGTGCTTTCTTACGTTTGAATTTAAAAAATGTTGAGGATACAGAAGTTTTTGGAATGAACACAACCGACATTCAAATTTATGTGAATTCAGAGGATCCTATTTATGAAGATGGTGTTTCTTCTTCTTGTTATTTCGTTTCAAATTATTATTGTTATAGAAATTTGGTTTCAACTAAAGATGTAATATTAGATTTGAATATCACTCCCTACTTAGTAAATGGAACAAACGTAGTTTCAGTTTATGTTAACTGCTATGAAGACTTACATTGGGGAAGTGGTGAAGCTATAATCTATTCAAATCCTTTAAATGATTCAGAAAATTCAAGTTGGGTTGAAGTTCATTATGAGCTACCTAAAAAACAATTTGAGTATGGAGAGATAGATTTAACCAAAGAAATGTTGTTTGGTGGAGAAGCATCAAATCCAAAAATTTTTAATTATTCTATTTCCCCAGCTCAATCAAAGATAATAGAAGCTTTTGTTCATATTGCTCAAGGATTTAGTTCTATGATAAAAGTTTATCAAGGTTGGGAAAATGAAAGTGAAAGTTTAATCTTCAGTTCTCCTTCTGCCAGAGTTGTACCAGAAAATGTTTACGTTTATCCAGATAAGATTAAAGTTGGTACAAATTGGTTGAAGCTAGTGGATGTTCAACCTTCTGGTTCGGTTTCCTCAACCAATTATATTTTGCCTTGGTCTTCTTTTGAATACACTTATTTGGTGAAAGGATTGGTAGGTTATGGAGAAGTTTTTAATTCCTCTCAACTTGCAGTCAAAGATGCGATAAAAAGATTAAAAGAGCAAATGGGAAGTGAAGGAATACAAGTTGAAAATTTAAACTATGATTCCCAATCAGTTCAAGGAATTCAATGGTTATGGGGACCAGCTTTATTCAAAATGGTGATGTGGAGATGAAAGGTTTGTTTTTCAGTTTAATCATCTTAATCTTAACGATGATTTTCATATCTTTCATTCTACTTCAAAAATCTTTGGTTTCATCCTATTCAAAACAAATTTTTGTTGAAGCAAGAGTGGATGGTATGTTAAATTTCTACAACTCAATTCTTAAAGATTGTGAAAAAGCTTTTAAAATAATTGGAAGAAGGGCTTTAAATGCAGCAATAAACAAGGTTATAACAACAGGTATTCCTTTAGATTGCTCCAATTGCACAGTTTATGAATTGATATTTAATGGTACTATAAATGGAGAGTCACAACCTTTGCTTCAAGGTTTAACTCTAGAAGATTGGAAAAATAAATTGAAGATTATAGCAGCAGAACAAGCTTTTGAGCTAAATATTTCTTTTAACAAAATTTTAATCTATCCTTATGATAGCTTCAACATTAAAATAGAGTATGAAATAAACGTTTATTTACACGATTTAAAGATCAATGCAAGTTTGAACAAGAGTAAACAAAAGGAAGTTTTGATAAAAATTGAAAATTTGGAAGATCCTATTTATCCATTAAAAACTTATGGAAGAGTGGTAAACGTTTTTAGATTAAGTCCCCATTGGTTAAACTATTCTGCTAACGATACAAACAATTTGCTTGACGATCTACAAAACTCTTACTACCATCCAAGTTTGAAAGGAGGAAGCATTTTTGATAGGTTAGAAGGAAAATGTGAAGTTCAAGAAAAATATAAAATAAGTGAGAATTACATCGGCTTAGAAAGTTTTGTTAACAAAGATAAAATTTTGAGTAGCGGTTTAGATGTAAATGTTGAAGCAAGCAATATAGATTACATCTACTTTTGTAATCCAGGAATTAAAGCTTTTCAAGTTCAAGGGATGCCAGCAAATTTTAGATTGGATAATGAAACTACAGTTTATGAATTAACCCATCTACAGATTTATAATGTGAGTGTGATAGAATGAAAGAAAAATTCATAGCTCTTGCGATGATTTTTGCAATAATTTTCTATCTTTTTTTAATTTTTTTACACGACATTTTCCAAATTGATTTAAAATTTTTCATTCCATTTCAAAAATCAAACGTTTTACCTCCAACTGAACAAAATTTAAGTAATTTTTCTGGAGTTCCAAACAACAATGAAAGTAAGATAATCAATGAAAGTTTAGGAGAAAACAAAGGAACTTTTGAAAATGAAAGTGAAAAAACTTTTGAAAAAGTTGTTACTTTAAGAATAATAGATGTTTGTTCTGGTAAGCTTGAAAATGTATTTCAATTTTCTGAAGGTGTTCAAGCTTGTTTAAATGAAAAATCTCCTTATCACTTCGAACTAATTCCAAACTCTTCTCACTTAATCCTAAATTTTTCAGTTTTAAGCAACGTTTACGAGTTTGAGAACGATTCAAGAATTTTACATTTTGTTGTAGAGGATTTGAACACAGTTTCAAACCAAACTCCTTATTTTTATTTGAGTGAAACTCAAAATTTTTACCTAGGAAACCATACTTTACATTACATTTGGATAAAACAAGCAGATCAACTAAAGATTTGGAAAATTTTAGCAGTTTTACCTTTGTATTTTAAAAAAGATTGGGTTGATGAGCAAAATGAAATAAAAGTTTTTGCAAGATTGGAAGCTAAAGATTATTTGCTTGGAAGTTTCTATCCAGAAATAAAAAAATAAAAAAGAGTTTTAGGCACCGTGTAAGGTTGCAGTTGCATTGTGAAGTAATCCAGTTCCTAGATCTTGAAATTCAACTGTTACTCTTACATCACCAGAAAAACTACCTGGAAGATATATAGTTCCAGCTTCGTTAGCTCCAACTGTAATATCCTCAATATCATAAGGTGTTTCTTCAATAAAAACTTTGGTTATGATGATATCGTTTCCTCTTCCATTAATAATAACTAGATTATCTCTATTATGATCTTTATAAGCTATTCCAGTTGCTGGTGCAAAACATGGTGAACATGGTGCTATTCCACCTGTTGGTAACTTGAAAACGCCCATTGCAAATAACGCTGCAATTACTGCAATTACTATTAGGATTGCCCATCCATAGGTCATTAGAAACTCCATTGCAGCTTGTCCTTTCCTCATGTTACCACTTATTTAACTTTGTTTTTTCTAAATTAAAAAACTTATGGTAAAATCATTTGTGGAGTAATTATTGAAACTATTTGAGCTAAGAAAATTCTTGCTGTAAAGAAGATTAAATAATTTAGAATTAATAAAATTGGAATGTATTTGATTCCAGCTTTTTCTTTTCCTTCTTGAAGCAAACCGATGATTAAACTTCCAAAGAGTGAAGAAATAGAGGTTGCAACTAAGGCATAAGTTTTTATGAATTCTGGATCTAAAGAGATTTGACCAATTCTAAAACCTTCAATTCCTATGAATTGTCTTGCCTGTTCTTCTATTTTCAAACTAAAGGTTACTTTTACCATGGTTTCAACCAAATGAGAAGAGAAAGCAAAGAGTAAAGGAGTAGCAATTCCGACTGCGATGAAGATGAAAATAGTATACATTCCAACTTGTGCAGAAATCTCTTTTTTCATGGTTTTCCAATCTCTTATGTCATTGGCTGTTTCTTCCAATAAACTTGCTATTTCTCCTCCCTTTCTCATACCTTCAGCTATTAAGTTAAAAGTTCTTTCAACGATTCTTGATTTAATCCTTTTTGCCATTTCAAGTAAAGCTTCCTCTATTGGTTTTCCAGCCAAAGTTTTTGAACCAGCAAGTTTTATTTCTTTTTCCAAAATTCCAAATTCAGGTCTTGCTGAAAAGAGCAAGGCTTTATCTGGTGTTAAACCAGATCTTATGTTACCTGCCATAAGCTGCAAAACATCTGGCAAAACTTCTTCTGCAAATTTTGCTCTTTTATCCGCAATCAAATTTAATACTATTAAAACTGAAATTTGAGTACCTAAAAAGATGAAGAATGAAATGAGTAAAGCAATTTGAACTGTTTTTAAATAGAAAAGTAAAATGCTAAAAGCAAGAAAAGCAAAAAAGAATGAGTAAAAGAAAACTAAAGTGAAAAATTTTTCGAATGGCATTTCAATTCCAGCAAGTTGAGCATTTTTTTCAAACAGTTTTAAATAAAATTTTGGGAAGAGTCTTCTAATCCTTTTGAATAAAACTTCAACTTTCATATTTCCACACTCGGCCTTCTACTCTTTATCATTCCAAGGAATGCGAATTGAAATAAAACTAAAAAACCAAGGATTAGAATGAAAAGTGAAGGAGGAATTTGTGTACCTGAAAAGGTTGCAAATATTATGATAAAAGTTGTTCCTAAAGTTGGCAGTATAACGCTTATCATCAAATACATCAAAGCTAAAGGACTAAGTTGAGAACCGTATTTTCTTATTTGAACATTTTGTTCTTGAGCTAAAGTTTTAGCTATTGATTCTAAGGTTGCTCCAACATCTGCTCCAGCTCTTAAAGAATTTATTATTTGCCAAATAATCCTTCTAAAGTTTAAGTTCGGGTTTTTTATGACCATTGCTTCTAGAGCTTCTATTTGGTCTTTTCCAGTTGCAATTTCTTTGGTACAAGCCTCAAATTCTTCTGAGATTACACCATATCCACTTTTTGCAACTGAAACCAATGAATCATAAAGTGGGATACCAGATTTTATTTGGATCAGCAAATGTTTTACGGCGAAAAGTAAATTTTTATCTATATCCCTATTTTTCTTTATGATCAAAAAGTTTGGGTAGAGCAAAATGTAGTTAAAAGGTAAAAACAAAAAAATTAAAGAAATTAAAAATGAATAAAGCAAAGGTTTTGGAACTTTTAATGCGAAAAATAGAAAAGAAAATAAAAATAACATAAAACAAAACCAGAAGAAAGAAGAAAAGAGAGCTAAAGAAATGTATTCTCTTGCTTTTATTTCAATTCCAGCTTGTTTTAACTTAGTTTGCAAAGCAGGAAAAAATTTTGCTAAATCATCAGCAATCCAAATAAAAACATTTGAAAATCTTTTCCCTTTTTCCAATGGAAAAGGCATAAAAGGAATTCTCATTCTAACCCTCTTCTTATTATCTCATCAACGTTATTTGATTTCAATTGTTTAAGTAAGAAATCTTTGTTGCAATAATAGATTGCAATCAACCTTCCTAATTTATCTATATCTTTCACCTCATTTTTTACAAACCATTTCAAAACATCTTGTTTTTCTTTCAAATCAGCTTCAATTTCTTTCAAGGTTAAACCTGTATGCATGCTTATTTCATCCAAAACTCTATAACTTTCATTTTCCTTTTCAATCACATCTTTTTCAGGTTTCCATTGATAAAGAACGTTTATCTTTGCTCCTTTTTCAGTTGGTATCAACTCAGCCAACTGTAATAAGCGTCTTATTCCTAACTTTCTATCCCTGAAAGCAACTGCAAACAAATGTAAAGCTGAAACTACATTTTCAGGAACATTTATAGGAGGGTTTACCAACCTTCTATAAGCCAATTCTGCAGTATCTGCATGTAAAGTAGCATAAACGCTATGACCAGTGTGCATGGCTTCAAACAAAACCTCAGCTTCCTCAGCTCTTCTTATCTCTCCAACTATTATTCTATCAGGTCTCATTCTTAAACTGTTTACCAATAATTGTAACATGGAAACTTCTCCCAATCCTTCTGGATTCGGCTCTCTAGTAGTTAAAGGTATCCAATGCAAGAAATCTGGTAATTGAAGCTCTCTAGTATCTTCAATACTTATTATTCTTTGATTGGGTGGGATGAAAGTTGCAAAAACGTTTAGTAAAGAAGTTTTTCCACTCGCGGTTCCACCAGTGAAAATAACGTTTAATTCATATTGGATTGCTAACCATAACAAAGATGAAACTTCAAAATTCAAAGTTCTGTTTTCAATCAAATCTGTGATCGTCCAAGGTGACCTTCTAAATTTTCTTATAGTTAGAGTGTTACCGCAAGTGGAAATTGGGAAAAGGGTTGCATTCACTCTGTCTCCAGTTGGTAAATGGGCATCCAAAAATGGATTCAAAATTGTTATTTGTCTTCCAACTTTTCTTCCAATAGAGTTCGCATAATTTAAAATATCATTTTCGGATTGGACAAAAACATTGGTTTTTAACCAGCCATATTTTTTATGGTAAACCCAAACGCATTCTTTGCTTCCATTTATTACAACTTCTTCCAAGTTTGGATCTTCGATTAAAAACTCAATTCTTCCCAAACCAAACATTTCTTGGATCAGAGTTCCAGTTAAAAATCTTATAAGTTCAGAGTTTGCAAAAGGTAATTCTTTTTTAAGTAGTTGAAAACATTTTTCATAAAATTTTTTCTTAATAGCTTCTAACTTTGTCATATCTGTAATTTCACTCATCTTCAAAGGAATTTCAGCAAGTAAATCGGCCCTAACTTTGTCTAGTAAAGCTAAGGTTCCTTTTGCAATTTCTGGTAATTTTAATTCATAATAAGGAACAAAATCTTTAACTCTTTTTATTTCCACTTCAACTTCTATTCCTTCTGAACACACCTTATACTTTTGCAAGATTTTCATTTTCTCTTCCTTATGAAAGGTTTTCCAACAAGAGGATATTCAATCTCGATAAAGCCATGATCTTCAAAAATCCTTGCCCACTCTTCGATTACACTCTCTTCCATCTTCAATTCTTTTGCAAGTTCTTCAAAAGTTATCTTTTCTCTTTGCTCTATTAAATTTAACATTTCATCAACTTTTGTAAAAATTTCTTGATCTTTTGTTTTTAACTTTAATCTTGCAAAATCAGATTTTGAAATTATTCCAACCAAGTTTTTTCCTTTCATCACAAAGATTCTATCAACATTTTTTTCTTCCATTAGTTTTTTTATATCTTCCAAACTTGTTTCTGGAGAAACTTTTTCAGCTTTTTGAAGTAATTGGATTACTCTAAGATTTTTTAACTTTTTTAAATCATTTTCATCGATTTTTTCCCACTCTTTTTTTAAAAAATTTGAGATTGTAGTTTTAGTTATCATTCCAATCAAATTTTTTCTTCCAGAAATTATGGCTAAGCTAGAAATTTTATTATCTTTCATAAGTTTTACAGCTTTTTCCAGACTCGAAAAACCATGAATCTTGATAACTTTTTTAGTCATCAAATCTGAAGCTTTTAAAGTTTTTTCCATAATTTTAATTTGAACTTTTAAATTAAGAACTTTTTAAATTGGAAAACTTTAATTATTTTTAAGGTGAAAGTTTGAAATCGTTTTTACCTTTAGGATTTTTGATTTTCTTTTTCTTTCTTACTTTAGCTTCTGCTACTAACTTTACAGTAACTCCTTCTGTTATTTACCTAAATTTTACGAATAATTACAATACTTCTTTTAACATTACAGTTAACGTTTATGATTCTCTCTACTTTAATCTTTCAGCTTTTTTAAAAGGAAATTTTTCTCAAGAAGATTTTTATGTAAGCGAATATTGGGGAACTTGTTTTTACGAAAAAGTTGGTTATGGATATTTTGCAAAGTTAAACATAAGTACCGATAAAGGTGTTTCATATCAAACCAATCCAGTCGGTAGTGGAAATACTACTGAAGTTTTTGTTTATTTTAATCCTTCTTGCCCAGCAGGTAGATATCATGGATTCATAGAAATAATAGGGATAAATGCGAGTGATGATCAATCAGTTGAAAGTTTTAATTTGACTGTTATAGTTGATAATTTAATCTCAACTGAAAATGAAATAAAAGATGGAATTGGAATTTTTAAAGGAAAACTTCATGCCTTTCAAAATTATGCTACTTCTTACTATTTTAACACTTCTATTTATTCCGACCTTTCTTTTATCTACATCTCTTTGACTTGGCAAAATTATTCTCAAGATATAAATTTGTTTTTGTTGGATGAAAATGGAAATGTGGTTAGCAAATCCGCTAATTATGGAAAGAAAGAGGAAATTTATTATTATGGCGAAATTCCACCAAACAAAACTTGGGAAATTCTGATTTACGGAAATTTAACTCAACCTCAAGATTATAATTTAACAGTTCAATTTTCGACTTTAAAATTAATCAACCAAACTTCCCAAGAAACTATTTATTTACTTAACTTACCTACTTTAAAACCAGGTAATACTACAAGATTAAATCTTACCTTATCTAATCCAGGGATTTTAAACTTTTCTGACGTGAAGCTAAACATTTCAGTTTTTAAAAAGTATGTGTTTAATGGAACAGATTCTGCAAACTTTTCTTTTTTCGTTCCTTCATTTGCAAAAAAAATTATTTCAAAAGTAGAATGGTACGATTTAACACCTTTAAACCTTTCTCTTTTCAATCCTTCAGGAGAAATAGTATCATCCATAAAAAGAAATTATATTCCTGCTTTTATTCAAGAAGAAATTTTGGAAACTACATCTGTTGAAGAAGGGTTTTGGGAAGTTCGGATATTGAACGAAACAGAAATAACAAACTATTCAGTTGAAACTTTAATTGAGGTTGAACCAAGTTTGTATTTTTCAACAAATTTCATTTCAGAAAATTTAACTTCTAATTCAAGTAAAATTTTTGAATTAAATCTTAGCATTCCTTCAACCGCAATTCCAGGTGAGTATGAAGGTTATTTACTTTTTTACGGTAGTATAGACTTAAAAGTACCTATAACTTTCAACGTTTCCTCTTCTTTCTTCTTGATCAACAACTCTTTTCAATCTTCAGTTATTGAAATTGATGATAACATAGGCTTTAACAAAACCATAAGTTTTAACGTTTTAATAAAAAATTTGGGAAATGATTATTTAATTTTTGACAAAATTGAGAATTCAACTTATTTGAATTGTTCAACTTATTTTGTTAACTTGACTTTTGAACTTCCTTCACAAATTGATAAAAATTATGAGCTGCCAATAAACCTTACCATAAACACTTTACAAACTGGTAATAAAGAATGTGTATATATAGGTTGGATAAATTTCACTTCTTCGGGCTCAACTCCTTATCAAACTTTCAGTTTGATTCTAAAGCTAAATCTCACAAGATTTTTACTGGTTAAAATTCATTCTTTTCAGGATAGAGAAGGACATCAGACTAACTTACTAAATCCTTCTCAAAACGTTTCTATTTATTTGGATGTATTTTATTTGAATAAAACTCTAATTGAAAGCTTAACCCTTTCGAATTTTTCTGACTTTTTTACTTTAACTTTTTCTAATTTAAGTAGATTTTCTTATTCAATTGATGCCCTTAATTCAATTGATACACATATAACAACTGGCGCATCTCCTTATTATAAGATAAATCTTTCCATACCTTCTATTCCTGGTGGTTTATATCGATTAACTTTCAACGTTACTCATTGGATTAATGATATAAAATATGAAGGTTATGGAAGTTATTTTCCAGTAATTATCAATCAATCAGGATTTTACATGAATTCTTCTACAAGAAGCATAATGTTGGATGTTGGTGAGGAATCAAAAAAATCAGAAAATCTTACAGTTTATGTGTATAACTTCGGTCCTCTTACTTCAAACACTACTATTCATTTAGATTTAAAATCTGAAGAGTGTGATACTCTAATAAAAATTAAAGATGTTTATCCTAAAACTAGTTGGTCAAATGGTTATGAAAAAATAAACTCAACAACCGTTAAATTCATCAACCACCCAGCTTTTAATGAAGGAGTAGCTAACCTTACTTGGATTATTGAGGGTATAGCAAAAGGAAACTGTATTCTAAAAGTTAAAGGGAATTCTGTTTGGTTTGATGATACTTTATTAATTGATGTTTCAGTTGAAAATACTACCGTTATTACCACAACCACTACTTTTACAACTGAAACAACCACCACTACAACTCAATTGTTGGATTTTGAAATAGTTGAAGCACCAACTTTAGTTTTGTTGCAACAAAATTCAAGCAACTCAACTTTGGTAAAAGTCAAGAACACAGGCAATGTTGAACAAATGATAAATTTAAGCATAGAAGGAATAAATTCAACTTGGTTTGGGATCTCACCAACTTTCTATACAATTCAGCCTAATGAAACAAAAGCTTTTAACGTTACTTTTTCGATTGAGATGGTTGAAGTAAAAGAGTATAAAGGCAAATTTAAAGTTTTTACTTCAAACAAAAGTAAAACCAAAGATTTTACTTTAAGAGTTTTGCCAGCTCAATTCAATGAAACTTACATTGAAAACATGATTTATTGGATTCAAAATGAAACTTTGAAGTTGAAACAAAACCTGACTCAACTTGAAAAGCAAGGAATAAACGTTTCAATAGTAAAGCAAATGCTCGAAATATTGGAACAAAATTTGAATATGACTTTGGATTATTTGAAACAAGGAGATTATTATTCAGCTTATTTGATGATCGATGATTTGCTAAACATGTTAAACAAAACTCAGCTTCAATTATTTAGTTTAACTCCAAAGAAAGATTACACAAACTATATCTTAGCTGCAGTAATAATTGCAATAATTTTAATTTTAGTTTATCTTTTCTGGCCAGTTAAAGAGGAAAGTACTTTTCAAACTAGTGGCAAAAAAACTTTCAATCTTAAAACTGTTTTAAAGAATTGGATCAAGAAATTTAAAGTTGAAAAAGAAAGGAAGTAATCACAATAATTTTTCCAAAAGTTTTATTTGTTCATCAATCTTTTCTATCTCTTTTTCATACTCTTCTCTTTCATCAAAGTCATAAGTCAAATTAAGTTTGCTTAGGAGTTCAAGTTTTTTTAATCTCAATCTTTCAATCTCTTCTTGCAGACTCTTCATATTATTAAATAAATTAAAGATAAAAATTAGCTTTATGATCAGACAACCTATAGTAAGTGTTTTGGGTCATGTGGATCATGGAAAGACTTGTTTATTAGATGCAATTAGAGGTACAAACGTTCAATTGAAAGAGCCTGGTGCAATCACTCAGCATATAGGTGCAAGTTACATTCCTACCGAAACCATCAAAAAAATTTGTAGAAAGCTTTTGGAGAAATTTAAAGTTAAAATCGAAGTTCCTGGATTACTTTTCATCGATACCCCAGGTCATGAAAGTTTTATGAGTTTGAGAAAAAGAGGAGGTTCGATAGCAGACTTAGCAATTTTAGTTATTGATATAAATGAAGGATGTAAACCACAAACTGATGAATCATTAAATTTGTTAAAGCAGTTCAAAGTTCCTTTTGTAGTGGCTGCAACTAAAATCGATAAGATAAAAGGATGGAAAGCTACTTATCAAACCTCTCTTTTAGAAAGTTTGACTCAGCAAATAGACATGGTTAAAAATGAATTGGAAAAGAAAGTTTATGAACTTGTTTATCAATTGGCTGAGAGGGGTTGGGATGCTGAAAGGTTTGATAGGATTATGGATTTTTCTAAAAAAATTGCAATAGTTCCTTGTTCTGGTGTAACTAAAGAAGGGGTTGCAGAGCTGCTTTTAGTTTTAGTGGGATTGGCTCAAATTTTTTTAAAAGATAAATTAAAACTTGAAAAAACTGGAAAGGGAAATGTTTTGGAAGTAAAAGAAGTTTGGGGTTTGGGAACAACGATTGATGTTATACTTTATGATGGTATGCTGGAAAAAGGAGACTGGATAGTTATTGGCTCTAGAGAACCAATAGTAACAAAAGTTAAGGCTTTGTTGTTACCAAGACCTTTGCAAGAGATAAGAGTTGAAAAGAAGTTTGTTCAAGTAGATAGAGTAATAGCTGCAAGTGGAGTAAAGATAGTTGCATCAAATTTAGAAAATGTTATTCCAGGTTCTCCTTTCATTGTTTGCAAGGATGAAAAGGAAATTGAAGAAGCTAAAGCTAAGTTAAAAGCTGAAATCGAACAAGTTGAGTTTTCAGAAGAAATAGATGGAATAATCTTAAAGGCTGATACTATCGGAAGTTTGGAAGCAATGATTAAAATGACTAGAGATAAAAATTTACCAATTAAAAAAGCAGAAATTGGAAACGTTAAGAAAGAAGATGTTGTTGAATGTAGTTTGGTACAAGATGAAAGATTGAGAGTGATCTTTGCTTTTAACGTAAAGGTTTCGGATGAAATAAAACAGCTTGCAAAAGAAAATGGAGTTGAAATTTTTGCAAACAACATTATTTACAGGATTTTTGAAGAATATGAAGAATGGTTAAAGAGAAAGGAGGAGTTGAAAGCTCAAGAAGAACTTTCAAAAGTTGGTAGGCCAGTAAGAGTTAGAGTTTTAAAAGGTTGTGTATTTAGGTCGAGTAAACCATGTATAGTGGGAGTAGAAGTTCTTGAAGGAAAGTTGGTTCCAAACACCCTTTTGGCAAGAGGTGAAAAGATTGTTGGAAAAGTAAAAGAGATTCAAAGTGGTGGAAGACCAATTCCCGAGGCAAAACCTGGTGAAAAGGTTGCGATAAGTATGGATGAGCCAATTGCAGGTAGACATTTTAAAGAACTCGATGAATTAGTTTCGTATTTAAGCAACTATGAAATCGAAATTTTAAAAAAGTATGCAGACAGGCTCAGTGAAAGTGAGAGACAGCTTTTAGAAAAATTTACAACTGTTTAACTTTTCCTAAATAAGTTCCATCAAGTAAATAAACTTCAGCATTTTTAAAATCAAAAAATTTTGATTCAAGATTTTCTTTGATGTTGGCGCATCCAACTAAATTATTAAAAGCTGGCAAAACAATAACTTTTATCTTTCCAACTTTTTTTCCAAATTTTTTATGTACTTCTTTTTTATTAACAAAACCCTTCAACCAAACCCTTCGAAAAATTTTTGACCCGAATTTTCCTTTTATTTCTATGCAAGGATGTAAATGAGCAATAAACCAATACTTACATTTTAAAAGTTTGGTCGAAGGCCATGCATGTCCATGAAAAAAGCCATACTTTCCAAATTTAAATCCTCTGGCTCCATGAATTTTAACGTTTTGAATTAAATCTTCAATTTGAGCATCATGATTTCCTTTAGTGAGAATTACTTCAACCATTTCATTAATTTTTTCAAAAAATTTTGGTAATTCTTTGATTTCTCTCGGATTAAGTCCTGGAACCTCATGTTTAACATCACCTACTAAAATCAGTTTTTTTGCTTCTGTTTTTTGTATCAATCTTTTAAAATGATCAAAAAATTTTTTGAATTGAGAAGTCACATAAAAACCATTTTTCAATATTTCGTATTCTATTCCCAAATGTAACTCAGCAGCTACTAAACATTTTTCTTCTTTAAGAAAGACAACTGGATAATCTTTTATAAATTCTATCATAATGGAATTACTTTGGTTACTCCTTCTCTAGCTTTATCTCTTTCCAATCTGTAAAGATTCCCTGTGATAGCATTTTCTAACCTTTCTTCATGAGTTATTAAGAAAACTTGATCTATATAATCAGGAATCTTTAACCTTAAGCATTCTGCTAAGTCTTCAATTGCTTTTGTGTCTAGATTATGAGTAGGTTCATCCAAAACCAACCATCTTAAATTCGGGGCTAAAACTAAAGCAAAGGCTATTCTTAGAGTTAAAGCAGCTAAACTTCTTTCTCCTCCAGAAGCTATTCCTTCAACATTTACCCATCTTCCATTCTTTTCTTGCAACTTTAAAACGTAATCACCTTCTTCAACTTCCAACTTAATCCCAACAAAATCTTGATAAGGATACAAGTTTTGCCACAATTCATTCATTGCAGAATTAACAGAAGAAACAAAATTTTTCCTGAGTTCAACCTGAGTTTTTTCAATTGCTTTTGCAAAAATTCTTATTTGCTTGTAAAGATTTTCAAGATTTTGAATTTCCTTTTGTTCTCTTTCAATTAATGAAATCCTATTTTCTAATTCATCTTTTCTTTTTTGTTTTTCCTCCAAAATTTTTTCCAAGCTTATCTTTTTACTCTTTAAGTTTATTCTTTCAATCTCCAAATTTTGCAAGTTTTCTTGAAGTAGTTCAAACTTTTCTTCTGAAAAACTTTCTTTTATTTTTTCTAATTGTCTTTCCAATCTTTCCTTTTCCTGTTTTAATTCTTCTACCCTCTTTCTCATATTTTCAACCTGTTTTATTCTTTCCAGTTTATTCTTAATCAAGAAGTGTTTTTCCTTTTCATCTTCAAGTTTTTTCCTTAACTCTTCTGTCTCTTTCTCCAAAACGTTTACTTTTTCCTTTAAAATTTTTTCCTCTTCACTCAACTTTTCTATTTCACTTTTTGTTGCTTTAATTTCCTCAATCTTTTCATCGAAAACTTCAATTTCCTTTAAAATCTTCCTCAAATTTTCTAAATATTCTTCCAAGTTTTTCATCTCTTTTTCAGTAAGTAGTTGTTTTTCTTCCAATTTTTTTAGAGATTCTTCCCATTTACTTATTTTGTTTTCTTTATTTTCAATCAAACTTTTCTTTATTTCTTCATCGAGAATTCTTTCACAGATTGGACATTTTCCTTCAACACTTCTTAATTGTTCAATCTGATTTTTAGTTTCAAGAATCATTCCTTTTAAAATTTCAATCTCCTTCCAAATTTTCGAGAGCAATTCTTTTTTATCTTTCAATTTATTTTCAGCTTCTTCCATCTCTTTTTCCAACATCTCGGAACTTCTTTTTCTTTCCAACAAATCTTGTAATTCTTTTTCCAATTTCTCAATTCTTTCCTTTCCCAAGATTTCAAGTTTACTTTTAACTTTCATCAATCTTTCCTTTTCCTGTTTTAAAAGAACTTCTCTTTTTTCACACTCGCTTAAAAGATTTGTAACATTTTCCTCAACTTTCTTCAACTCACTTTCAATTTGTTTAAAGTCAAAAGTTTCAATTCTCATATACTCCAAACTTTTTAAAAGTTCTTTTATAGAATTTTCAGTTATTTGCAAAGAATTTTTTGTTCTCTCAAAACTTTCTTTAAGTTTTTTTAAATTTTCAAACTCTAATTTCAATCTTTCTTTTTTCTGCAAAACTTCAAGTAACTCTTTTTCAACTTTTATAGATTCTTCTTTAAGTTCTTCAATCTCTTCTTCACATTTTTCAAATTCTTTTTTCAACTTTTCTATATCCACGCTTTTTAAAACGGTTTCTTTTGCATTTTTTCTTTCAACTATTCTATTTGCTAAGGAAACTGTATTGGCTCTAACTTTTTCAAATTGATCTAACATTAACAGTTCATCTATTTTTTTCATCCTTTGTCCTTTTCCTAAAGTTAAGAAATAATCCAAAGAATTTTGCTCAGAATAAATTGCTTTAGAAAAAAGTTCATAAGAAACTTTCAAGATTTTTTCAATGGTTTGGGTTACCCTGGCTGGACCAACTTCCAAAATTTTACCATCTTCTTTTATTTCAGCATAGGTTGAACCTCTTCCTCTTTCAATTCTTCTTAAAACAGAATATTTTTTTCCATCCATTTCAAACTCAACCATGACTTCCGCTGTTTTTTGTGGAAAAGGCTTGCTCATTATAACATCATCTATCTTTATCTTTTTGCTTTGGAGAGTTGGAAAGGTTCCAAAAAGTGCAAAACATATAGCATCCAAAACACTACTTTTTCCAGCCCCAATTATTCCGATCAATCCATTAGTTCCTTTACTGAATAAAAATTCTGAGTTAAGATGACTTTTCCAATTTTTTAAAACGACTCTACTTATCATTTATGCCACCATTCTAAGGTTTTTTGACTTCCCATTAAAATTTCAAAAGTTTTTTCAACATCCTCTTCAAGTAATCTAAACAATCTTTCATAATCAAAATCTAATTTAAATCCTAACAAATCCAAATTTTTCTTGAGTGTTGAAAAAGCGATCTCTTCCAAAGATTTCTTCTGATCAATCAAGTTTCTTAAAAATACTGTTTCTCCAGTTTCTTTTTCAACCAGTTGCTTTACTAGAATTAAAATTGCTTTTTCTTTATACTTCATTTCTAACTCCTTTAGGTCTTTGTCTATTATATCAACATCTTTTCCCACTATTTTCAATCTTAAAATCGGTTTTAAAAAGAATTCTTGGGTTAAATAACTTTCAACAACATTTTTTATTTGCTCTTTGAAAGATAAATCTGATTTGATTTTAATTTCATCGTAAAAGAATCTTCTTCTCTTTTCTAACGGAATGAACTCTATTTCTTTAGATAGAGTATCTATCAAATGAATTCCCTTTTCAGTTTCTGCTTCTTCTTTACTGAATTGGGTAAGAGTGATACTTCCTGCAATCAGTAAAATCGAACCTTTTACTCTTTCAAGAAAAGGTTTATGAACATGTCCATCTACGATCAAATCAAAACCAAAAGGTAAATTGTTTACATTCAAACTGGAAGCTTCTATAGGGGAATAAACATAAGGATCGATGTTTTGATGTAACATCAAAATGTTAAAACAGTTTGGTAAAGGTTTAGGATTAAATTCTTTTAGTTCTTCGTATGCAAACCTTTCTGGAACGTTGCTAAAAGTATAAATGCAAATTTTTTCTCCATCCTTTTCAAAAACAAACCTATCTTTAGTTCCATAGATTAACAAACCAGCAGCTTCCAAAGCTTCTACTGGGTTTGTTTCATCTCTTGCTCTTCTTTCATGGTTTCCACTTATTGCCAAAATTGGTTTCGATTCAATAATTCTTTTGCTAATTTCATGTAATTCTTTACTGCTTTCAATTAATTTTACTCCGTTATTTCTATTTTTAACAACAAAATCTGACAAAATTTTTAAAGTTTTTATAAAAGTTGAGGTTTTTGGATTCTTGGAATCGAAGATATCTCCTGGAATTAAAATCAAATCCGCATCCTTTGCTTTTTCCAAAGCTTCTTCTAAATTAAAAAAAGGATCGTTCTCTATCTCAGTATTATATCCAAAGCCCAAATGTAAATCAGAGATTACAGCTATCTTCATGCTGTATAATTATTTGAGTAAACATTTTAAAAATTTGAGAGTAGCGTTCCACTAAGCCCTAAAATATTTAAATACTTTAAAACCAAATTGAAATAAGTTGTTTTGGTGTTTCTATGGAAGTAAACGATGTTGAAAAATTGAACATTAGAAAAAGTGGAACCACTACTGTAGGCTTAATCTGTAAAGATGGTGTTATTTTAGCAGCTGAAAAAAAATCAACGATTGGTTACTTAGTAGCTAGTAAAGAAACCAAAAAAATCTATCCGATAGCAGATCATGTTGCCATGACAATAAGTGGAGTAGTAGGAGACGCACTAGCTTTGGTTAGGATAATGAAAGCAGAACTAAAGCTTTTTGAAATTCAAAATAAAAGAAGAATAAGCGTAAAAGGAGCAGCAACTTTGCTTTCAAACATTTTGCAAAGTGGAAGGTGGAGTTATTTGCCTTACATGGTTCAATTGCTAATAGCTGGTTATGATGAAGCACCAAGGATGTTTTCTTTAGATCCAGTTGGTGGGGTTGATGAAGAAAAACATTTCTTTGCAACAGGTTCAGGTTCTCCGATTGCTTTAGGAGTTTTAGAAAAGGATTATAGGGATAGTATGAGTGTGGAGGAAGGAGAAAAATTAGCAGTTCAAAGTATAAAATCAGCTGCTGAAAGGGATATAGCGAGTGGAGGAAAAGCGATAGATGTAGTTATAATAACGAAGGATGGAATCCAAGAAAAAACTTACGATATTTCAAAAGTTTAAAATAGAAAAGGAAAGATATTATGGAACTTCTTGAGAAATTAAAAGATTTATTTCCCAAAAACACGATTTCGAAAGTTGAGTTAGAAGGTTGTGAAATAGTAGTCTATACTCGAAACCTCGAGTTCTTCAAAAATAGTGAAGAAACTATAAGAAATGCTGTAACTACTTTGAAAAAAAGAATAGAGTTAAGGATTGAAAAAGATCTTTTACCTAGCGAAACAGAGGTTCAGCAAAAAATAAATGAATTAATACCAGCTGAAGCTGAAATCACAAAAATTTATTTTGAGCCAGAAAGAAGTGTTGTAATAATCGCTTCTAAAAAACCAGGATTGGTTATCGGAAAGGGAGGAGAGACTTTTAGGAAGTTGAAAAAAGAAATTTTGTGGTCACCAAAGATAGAAAGAGTTCCTAGCTTAAAAAGTGAAATAGTTGAAAGTATAAGGAAGATGATGCACAGTGAATTAAAATTTAGAAAAAAGTTTTTGAATAAGGTTGGGGAAAAAATCTTCCTTTCAAAACCCATTGAGAGAAATTGGATAAGAATTATAGGTTTGGGAGGTTTTAGTCAAGTTGGAAGGTCTTGTTTACTCTTAGAAACTCCTAAATCAAAAGTTTTGTTGGATTGTGGTATAAATGTTGGTGGAAAGAACAATGAAGTTTATCCTATTTTGAATACAAAGGAATTTGATTTAAATGAAATAGATGCAGTGATAATTTCTCACGCTCATTTAGACCATTGTGGATTTTTACCTTACTTGTATGAACATGGTTACGATGGTCCAACTTATATGACAGTTCCAACTTTAGATTTGTTTGCACTGTTGGCCTTAGATTACATTGATGTAATGCAAAAGAGTGTGAATTTCCCCCTCTATACAGCAAAAGGAGTAAAAGAAGCTATAAAACATACAATTTCTTTAGAATATGGAGAAGTTTCAGACATAACTAACGATATAAGGTTGACTTTTCAGAATGCAGGTCATATTTTAGGTTCTGCCTTAATTCATTTGAACATTGGAGAAGGTTTACACAACATTCTTTATGCTCTAGATCAAAAATTTGGTAAAACTTATCTGCTAGATCCAGCTTTCATAGATTTTCAAAGGGTAGAAACTTTGATAATTGAAGCAACTTATGGAAGTAAAAAAGATGTGATGCCTCCAAGGCATGAAGTTGAAAAACAATTCATGCAAATAGTTAACGAAACCATGCAGCGAAATGGAATCGTTTTAATTCCAAGCTTTAGTGTTGAGAGAGCTCAAGAAGTTATGGCAATCCTTGTTGAAAACAATTTTGATTACCCTGTTTTTCTTGATGGAATGATTTGGGATGCAAATGGTATCTTTTCAGCTTACCCAGAATATCTTTCAAAATCCATGCAAAGAAAGATTTTCAAAGGTGAAGATCCTTTTTTAAATCCACTGTTTAAAAGAATTGCTTCCAAACAAGATAGGGAAAAGGCATGGGAATCAAGACCTTGTGTTATAATTTCAACTAGTGGTATGCTAATGGGTGGTCCAGTGTTAGAACATCTAAAAAAGTTGGCAGAAGATGAAAATAACACTTTAATCTTTGTTGGTTATCAAGCTGAAGGAACTATGGGAAGAAGGATTCAAAAGGGTTGGAGAGAGATTCCTTTTGAGGAAAATGGGAAAACTATAACATTGAATTTGAAGATGAGAGTTGAAACTGTAGAAGGATTGTCAGGTCATTCAGATAGAAGACAGTTATTAGCTTTTATTGGAAAGCTTAAAGCCAAACCAAATAAAGTGATAGTGATGCATGGTGAATCCAAAAAAGTTCAAGAATTTTCGAAAACGGTTGAAAGAGTTTTTAGAATTGAAAGTGTTGCCCCAAAGAATCTAGAAGCTATAAGGTTGAAGTGATCAATAAGGATAAAATAATGTAAATTCTAAAGAATAGATTTCTAATATATCATCATTCTTAACGTTTAAATAACTTGTTGATAGACCTTCAAGATACTTTTCAGATTTTTTGTTACTTAAAGCTAAAATCAAGCTTATCAACAAAGCTTTTTCATTATCGTTCATCAACCTTCCTTCTCTTCCAAAATCGGAAATCCAAGCAGTACTTTTATTACTTATAACCAAAGGAATTCCATCCAGAGATTTTAAAAGTATTTTTGAGTTTTCTGCATTTAAAACATAAGCATTCTTGGGCAAAAAGTTTTGAAAGTAGTGAGGTTTTTTGAATTTTATTGAGATGGAAGTATTTTCAACTCTGCTTAAAATCAATTCATTATCAGCTAATTGGAATTCTTCTCCTTCTTTAACTATAATATCAGCAGTACCATTTGCATTGGAATCTAGCCAAATTGAAGTTTCATTACAAATCCAGTAAGTGTATTTAGTTTGATTGAAAATCAATTCTCCTTTAGGCTGTACTTTAAATTCACAGGTTGGAATATCTAAAACGTTTTCTTTTGCAAAAGAAAGAAAGCTGAGATGATAAAAATGTTTGTAAAGCGGATAAATTTCATCTTCAACATTTGAAGGATTTCTTGAAAAATTTGCTTTTAAACTGTTGGTTGAAGTTAAAGATTTGAATTGTAATCCAAAAATTTGGGTTTGAACCCTATCATCGTTTATTGAAGAAGAATAAAAATCTGCAACTTCGATTATTCCAGCATTTTTCAGATAATTTTTTAGTTTGTCGTAATAAGGATCTAAAGATTTGTTAGACCAAATTAAAAGCAGATCACTTGGAATTATATCTTCCAAAGAAGTTTCAACAAATACTAAATTCAAATTCCTCCCATTTACTACTACTCTTCCTGTCAAATTGTTTAACTCTCCTATCCTTTCTCTACTGCAATTGCATGCTATTCTCAAAATTGGCTTATAAGCATTTTCATAAGTTATTTGGGCTGTTAGACCTTGAGTTATCTTTTTTACAAATTCATTCAATTTTAAAGAATCAAACGTATAATCATAAAGTTTGTTTGCTCTATCTAAAGTTAAAATCAAATCTCTTTCTTCCAATAAAATTCTGGCATCGGCCCATTTGTTTTCATATCTTTGAAAAGAAAAGATTAAGTAAACGAAGAGCAAAAGTAAACTTAATGAAATTCCTACTTCTATCACTGAAATTTCTCCCTTCATTCTAAACTTCCACCAAGATTTTAACATAATCGTTTTCACTCCTTGCAAATCTGGTTAAGTTCAAAATTTTTTTTGAAGGTGAACTACAACTTGCAATTAAATTATTTAAAGAGTTAAAAACATGAAAACCAAAATCAACATCTATACCAATTGAATTTTTAAAGTTGATATAATTTGAATTGCAGGCTTGTTCATCTTTTTTTATGTTGGTCAATGAAACTAAATTGGTTAAGTTATATTTTTCATCCATCCACCTGTTTAACAAATTTTCAGAAAGTGCATAAGCTTTTGCATAAAGTTTTTGATTTTTTATTTCTTTCAGAAAATCGTATTGATAAGAAAGGGTTTGGATTAAAACATAAGTTATAACTACAATAAAAATCACTAAAGAAATTATGAAATCAATTGAAAGTTGAGCTTTCATATCACTCTTATCTGCCCTAAAACTAAAAATATTGCCCATGTTATCACCAACAAAATTAAACCATGTTTTATTCCATTTAAAAAACTTTTTTCAACTATGTAACCTGCAACCATTCCAGCAAAAAAAGATTGTAACATTGAAATTAAAAAGAACATTCCTAAATAATAACTTTGAATTTCTTCTCTTCTTAAAATTAGAGTGGTTATAAAAGAGTAGAAAGAACATATTTCACATCCCAAACCACTACAAACACTACAAGGATCTGATAAGCCCATCTCTGCAAAAGCAGCGCTTGTTTGAAATAATGGAACAAGTAAATAATTCATGGCAACTATGATCGCAATAAATATGAAAGAAATACCATACATCAACAAAAGATATTGATGCATCATTGCTTTTCTTTGTTTCTCACTTTCTTTTAACAAAACAGAATCTTCAGCAAGAGATTCAAGGGTAGGTATTAACTCTCCACCAGAAAAGTTTGCTTCCTTGATTATTTTTATCGCAGAAGCTAATCTTTTATTCTCTTTAACTCTTTCAGCAAATCCATCCAAAACTTTATTGATGTTTACTCCCCAGCTCAATTGTCTTGCCATTTTTTTTATCTCTTTTGAGAGTGCACCATAATTTATTTTTGAAACGTTTTTGATAGCTTCATGTAAAGGTAAACCAGACGCTAAAACATCCACCAAATCTCTTATAAAATCCGGAAACCTTTCTTCCATTTCTCTTAACTCTCTAAAACGCTGATAACGAAAGTAAAAATGAGGAATGATTAAGATTAGAATCGAAATCAAAATTAAATTTCCCAAAATTCCACTACTTTCACTTAAAATTCCAAAAAGGATTAAAGCAAAAGCTATTAAAATTGAAGCAATGTAAACTTTTTGTTTAAACTCAAACTCAAATTTATTTTTCTTAATATTCACCACCAGGGCTTGAAGCTCTTATCAATAACATGAAGATTAATGCTATCATAGGTAAAAAGATGAAAGCTAAAAGGAATTGAATTTCAACCAAGTTATAAGCAGCACCAGCTATTCCGGCAAAGATTGAAGTTAAGATTATGAAGAATAAAACCCCCAAGACAACACTTATCAAATAGATTTCAATGTAAAAAGTTAAAGATTGAGCAAATTCATAAATTTTTCGTAAATATTCGTTGAACAATTCTTTAGATTTTTCTTTTAAATAACTGGTTAAGTTTCCTCCAGCCCTTAAAGTTGTTAAGATTCCCCACAATAACTCTTCCATCTTCTTTGAAGGAGTTTTTTCTATACTTTTTTCTAAAGCAGTTAGAATATCCATTCCAAAATATTTTAAGTTTCTAATAATGTTTCTAACCTCTTTTTTAACGTTTTCATGGATTGAAGCTTTTTCATAAATTTCTAAAGTTTGAGGTAAAGATAAATTGGAGCTGCTTATAGAGGAAAGGTAAAGGGTAGCAAAGGGTAATTCATCTTCAATCTTCTTTGCCTTACTCTTTTTTATTTGGGTTGGTAAAAAGATGAAGAATAAAAAGCTTAAAACAGCTGCACCTAGTGCAATTAAAAAAGAGGAAAGGTAAGTGAAAACGTAAAGAGGAAGTAAAAGGGTAAAAACTAAAGAAAAAATTGGTAAAAGGATTAAAAAGATTAGGAAAGAAGTAAAAATCGCCAAAGCAAAATATTCTTCTAAAGTCATCTTTAAATCGATTTTTTTTAAATCACTTCTTAAAGCTGGAAAAAAATCAGCAATTCTTTTACTTATATCTTTAAACATAAAGTTTGCAATCTTTAAGATCATGCTAAACCCATTATTTTTACGAGTAGCTTATTTGGTGAAGTGTAATATAGGTTTAAAATTTTGTAAACTTCTCTAAAATCTTCAATTTTGTTCTCTTTCATCCATTTCAAAACGTTTGCCCTTCTAATAAGCTCTTCTAAGATTTCTTCTTCTTTTTCTCCAATATGGTCAGCAATTTCCTTTAAAATATAACTTTTTTCTAAAGGTTCAATCACATCTTTTTTGGGATTCCATTTGAAAACCAAGTTTGTAACAGGTTTTTTACTTTTTTCATCAAAATAAAGTACTTCATGAATTTCAGTAACCCTTCTCACAAAATTCCCTCTGTATTTTAACCTGTTTGTAAAAATGATTATGTCCAAACTTGAAAGCAAATTTGCTGGTAATTCAATCGGTTTAGTGGTTAACCTATCTACCAACCTTTCCATGTTTTCAGAGTGAATTGTAGCTAGGGCAGGATGTCCAATGGACATTTGCTGAAATAGAATGTAAGCTTCTTTTCCTCTTACCTCTCCAACTATTATGTAATCTGGTCTCTGCCTTATACTTTCTCTCAACAACTCAAACAAATCAATTTCTCCAGGTTTTTCAGCTATTATAGTTCTTGCAACTGCAGGAACCCAATGCGTATGTGGTAAATGCAATTCTGCAGTATCTTCTATAGAAACAATTTTTCTTTCTGGTCTAATAAAAAGTGAAAGAACGTTTAACAAAGTTGTTTTTCCACTTGCTGTTGCTCCACAAATCAAAATGTTTTTACCATAATCAACAGCCAGCCATAGATAAGCTAAAGCTAATTCACTTAAAGTGTTAAAGTTGAGTAAATGCACTGGAGTTAAAGGGGTTTGAGTGAACTTTCTTATAGTAAAATTACTTCCTTTTCTTGCAATATCAGTAGCTAAAGTCGCTTGAACTCTTGAACCATCAGGTAAAGTACCATCTATCAAAGGATTTGCTATGGAAATCGATTTTCCACAAAGTTGTGCTAATCTGATAACAAAAGAATCTAATTCTTCCGGATCTTCAAATTTAATGTTGGTTTCTACTGATCCAATCCTAGGATCTCTATGAAAAACGAAGATTGGAATGTTAACGCCATCACAACTTATATCTTCAATGTTTGGATCTCTCATTAGAGCTTCAATTTTTCCCAATCCAGCCAGATCTCTTTCTAAATAATAAAACAAAATTTCTCTTTCTTCAAAACTCAAATTAACGTTTAGGTTGTTAATAATGGATAGAGCTTCTTTTTTCAAATATTCTTTAACTTCTTCACCTTTTAATTTTGATAAATCAACTTCTAACCTTTCTTCCAAAATTTTTCTTACTTCTTCCAAAATTTTTATTAAAGAAGGAGTTAAAGGAGGTTCATGCAATTCATAAACATAAGCTTTTTTCTTTTCATCAAAATAAATCTTTACATAAGCAAAAACATAGTCATTTGGCTTAGGTTTTGAGGGGATCAAAGGATAGATTGTATAAACTTTTTTAACTTCCTCTTCCTTTACCAGCTTAGGTTTTTTTAGAGTTGAGGGAAGAGGAATTCCTTCTTTCTTCTCTTTTTTTAACTTCCCTTCCTCTTCGAGAGTATAAGGAAGTGAAACAGGCTGAAATATAGGGATTATTTTTGTTTTTTCAACGATTTTTTCATATCTTTCAGGAACTTTAAAAATCTTTGGCTTTTCAACAACTCTTTCTTTCTCTACAAAACCTTTCTCTTCTTCTCTCAATTCTTTAAGCAACTTTTTTCTACAACCTTTTATTGTCAGCTTAATAAAATTTTTAAAATTCATTGTTTTACCTCTATATAATTTTGAGTTTTATTAACAATAATTTTTATCGGTTTCACGGAAACAACACTTCCTTTAAGAGTATAAGTTTGATTCAAGTTAAAGAAAGGTGAAATGTAAAAGTAACCTTCAGGTAAACTTACAATTTTCAATCCATTTTTTTGCAAAGAAACTTGAATGAATCTTTCTGCAGTTTTGTTTTTCAATCTTAAATTTAAAATTGAATCACAATCACAACTTTTTTGTAAAATTACGTTAGCTTCAATATAACTCCCAATAAGTTCTCTCATCTCTTCCAATAAACTTGTTCTGAAAGTATGTTCTCTAAATCTTAACAAATTTCCTATTAACATGAATATACTGAAACCTATTAAGAAGAATAGAACAAATTGTAAAATGAAAGCTTGTGCCTTCACACTAAAAGTATTATGATTTTTGGAGAAGTTAAACTTTCGCCTGGAGCTCTAAACATCCTTATAGTTTTTCCTGTTGACATACTTTTGCCAGCAGAGTGCTTTTCTAAATCTATTTGGTAAATGGTACCAGTAATTTCATCTCTTAACTTTCTAAATTGAACTTTGTAAGTTATATTGTAACCGCCAGCAAATTTATCAGCTCTTGCACATACAACGCTTGCAGCATCCACTCCAACAATTCCTTCTTCAGGATTTTCACAGTTTCCTCCTGTTAAAGAAATCCATTCTCCATTGGCTGCAACAGATGATACTTTACTATAAAACACAAACTCTATGAAGTTTAGATTCTCGTTTAAAATCCATAAACCATCAACATTTAAAGTTAATTGATCTTCTCCACCAAACTTAGCTAAATATTCTATCTTAGCTGGAAGGGAAGAAGGGTTTAATGGATCAAAAACATCTTTTACTCTTTCAACTTTTATCATATCTTGTCTTTTCTCTAAAATTGGTTTTAACCAATTATAACCAACTGCGAACAAAGTTAGAGAAATTGTTATAATTATGATAGCTGAAAGGATTGGAGAAACTCCTTTCATAAAATTATAATGGTTTTTTTGGAATTAATGGTTTTCGTGGAAGAATCAACGGTCTCTTTAATTTTTCTTGTAACTCCTCAATGTTTGATGCTAATTCACTCAACCTATCAGAAATTTTTTTGTTAGTTTCAACCAATTCTTCAATCTTTTTCAACATCGCTTTATCTTCTACTCTTTCTTCAACTTTAACTTCTTCCTTTGCAGCTTCTTTTATATAACCCAACAACTCATCTAACTTTTCAACCAATTCCTCAATTCGTGGAGGAATTCTTGCAAGTTCGATTCTTAAAGAATCATTTGCTTTCACAACTTCATTTACTATTTGCTGGTTTATCCTTATTATGTCAACTAATTCTTTGTAAAACTCCTTTTGAGAAAAAACAGTTTTTTTCTCTAATTCTTCAATCCTTTTTTCCAGTTTTCTTAAAGGAGAAATAGGTATCAATTCATATTCTTCCTTCTCTTCTTCCATAACTACTATATAGAAAAAAGAAAATAAAAAGTTTGTTTTTTACTCTGACTCTGAACTTGAAGTTTCGGTTTCAGGTTTTGATTTTTCTAGTTTACTTGCTGCAATCACATCATCTATCCTTAAAATCATTTCTGCAGCTTCAGCTGCTGATTTTATTGCTTGTGTTTTAACTTTCAAAGGTTCTATGATACCTTTTTCTAATGCGTCAACAATCTTTCCTTCAAAGACATCGATTCCTGCGTTAATTTCTCCTCTTTCATGAGCAGCTCTTAATTCTACTAGAATATCAATAGGGTCCAGACCAGCATTTTCTGCTAAGCTTCTTGGTATTATTTCAACTGCTTCAGCAAAAGCTAAAATGGCCAATTGTTCTCTTCCAGAGAATTTTTCTGCAAATTTTCTTAATCTTCTTGCAATCTCAGCTTCAGGAGCGCCCGCTCCTGGTAGAACCTTTCCTAGTTCGATTGCACTTGCCACCGCACCTATTGCATCTTCAATGCTCCTATCAACTTCATCAACAAAATGTTCTGTCGAACCTCTTACTAAAATCGTTACTGCTTTTGGATCCTTACAATCTTTTACAAACACCATTGCTTCTCCTCCAATCTTTACTTCTTCTACAACTTTTGCATAACCTAAGTCTTCGCTTGAAAGATCATCCAAATTGCTTACAATCCTTCCACCTGTAGCTTTTGCTAAAGCTTCCATGTCAGATTTCTTAACTCTTCTGCAAGCTAAGATTTTATGTTTTGCTAAATAATGCTGAGCAAGGTCATCTATTCCTTTTTGACAAAATACAACATTAGCTCCTGTTTTAACTATCTTTTCAACCATTTCTTTTAACATTTGCTGTTCTTGTTCAATAAATGCTTGCAATTGTTCTGGACTTGTTATTCTTATTTCAGCATCTGTTTCAGTCTCCTTAACTTCTAATGCAGTATCTAACAAAGCTATCTTAGCGTTTTTAACAACCTTTGGCATTCCTGGATGAACAACTTCCTTATCAATTATAATACCTCTTATCAACTCAGTTTCTTCACTACTTGCTCCATGCTTTTTAACTCTTTTTATGTTGTCCTTATCTATGATTATCTTGCTGTCTTTAACTTCTGCAACTATTTTTATTGCTTCTACAACTATTTCTGCCAATTTTGGAGAAGCCTTTTCCGCACTTTTGCCAGTCATCGCTGTCATCGCAATTTTCTTCAAAGTTTCGGTATCCCTTAAGCTTACTGGTTTTGCCATCTCTTCCAAAATCCTTAAAGCTTCATCTCTTGCTAACTTAAAACCTTTAGTTATGACAGTTGGATGGATTTCTTGATCAAGTAATTCTTCAGCTTTTCTTAATAGTTCACCAGCAATCACTACTGCAGTAGTGGTTCCATCTCCAACTTCTTCATTTTGCGTTTTAGCAACTTCAACCATCATCTTTGCTGCTGGATGTTCAATTTCCATTTCCTCTAAGATGGTTACTCCATCATTTGTTATGACTATGTCTCCAATAGAATCTACTAACATTTTATCCATTCCTTTTGGTCCTAGAGTCGTTCTTATAGCATCTGCTATCGCTTTTGCAGCTGCTATATTGCTTCTTTGTGCATCTCTACCAACTTGTCTTAAAGTACCTTCTGGTAAGATCAAGATAGGTTGACCACCTATTTGAGCAAGTTGTGGTTGTACCATTCAACCACCTTATATTGTATACCTACATACACATATTTAAATTTTTAGATTAAGTTCAAGAATTCATGCTTACTTTTCAAATTCTGAAGGGTTGAGATAGAAATTGAGGGTATTTGAGTTTTAATATCTTTTTCGCTTATCACAAAAATTTTTGAGCCAAAGAATTTTGCTATAGATTCAACTTTCTCAATTTCTTTCAAATTTTTCTCATCCTTTACAAACTTTGCAATCAAACTTTCCTTTTCTCTTCCCACTATTTCAAAAGGGGAGAATTTTACCACACAATTTTCAATTCCAAGCTCTTTCAATTTTTTACTTAAAAAACCAATCTCTCCTTTTTCCTCTTCAACAAATTTTTCAATTTTAAAATTTGCCTGTTTTATGATACTTATTCTTAAAAATTTTTCAATCTTTTTTGCTGTTTCATAAAGTGGTTTCTTTCTTCGATTTTCAATCTCATACAATGCTTTTTTAGAGATTCCGATTTTTTTTGAAAGTTGTGCAAGAGAAAATCCAAGTTCTTGTCTTTTTCTTTTTAATTTTTCTGCATCAATTTCAACCAATATTTTTCCTTTTTTAGCAACTTTAGCCTTTTTTCCTTCAACCAGTTCAAAAAAAGTTATGGGAGTAACCAATGGAATGTTAAACCTTTGATAAATAACATGGTTCAAAAAAGTCGTTCTATTACTTCTTAAAGAAATTAAAAACGGTTTCGCTCCGGTAAAATAACCTATGTTGCTCATACTTTTTGCATACTCAACTTTAAATGCATCAGCGTTCAGCAAAATTTTCAAAATAAAAATTTTGTCTTTTTTTGCAACCAAATCAAAACATCCTTTACAATCTAAAACTTTAAAATCTCTTTTTTCAAACAATCTTTTTATTCTTTCAATTAAACTAAACTTTCTCATAATTTTATTTAAAAAATTTTTAACATTTAAAAATTAGATGGAGCATGAACGCAGTGCAGGCGCAATAATTTTTAGAGAGAATGAAGAGATAAAATATCTTTTTCTGGTTTATGAAAAAGGTTATTTAGATTTTCCAAGAGGAAATGTAGAGGAGGGAGAAAGTGAAGAAGAAGCGGCAAGAAGAGAAGTGTTGGAAGAAACTGGTTTAAGTATCGAGTTAATTCCTGGTTTCAAAGCTGAAACTTCTTGGTTTTATAAAAAAAATGGAAAACTAGTTAAAAAAACTGTTGTTTACTTCTTGGCAAAAGCAAATAGAAAAGAGATAAAACTTTCTTGGGAGCATAAAGGTTATGAATGGTTAACTTTTGAAGAAGCTATGAAAAGGTTGAAATTTGAAAACACAAAGGAAATTCTTAAAAAAGCTAATAATTTTTTAAAATCGAAAAGTAATTTAAAAATGTTCGTGGGCCGGTAGCTCAGCCTGGTTAGAGCGGCGGTCTTATAAGGCCACCAGGCGTAAAAACCGCAGGTCGAGGGTTCGAATCCCTCCCGGCCCATTTAATGCAACTTGAAAATTCGATTAAACTACTTTTAAAAGAAGCAAGACTGAGTAATCAGAGAAGGTTAATGGTTTTTTGTAGTCTGAAGAATGAAGATTTTTTACCGATTTTGAAAAAATTTTTGTTGAAGAGCTTAAAATAATGGTTTTAAAATCGTTGTTGGTAAAAAGTTGGAAAACTGTTGGTAAACAAATGAATTTGATGCCAAAGGAAGTTATAAGTATATTTCGAAATTGTATGAGAAAGTTATGGGAACATTATGGTGGAAAGAGCTAAAATAAAAAATTTGAAGTTTGCAGAAGCCTATTTGGAAAAATTGAAATCAGGAAAAAAACTCATGAGAATTCGAAAAGGACAAAAAGATTTTAGGGTTGGGGATTTAGTTCGAATAATAGTTGGAAATAAAAAGATTGGTATAGCAAGGATTATAAAAGTAGAAACTAAAAAATTTGGTGAAATCACAAAGGAAGAGGCCATCAAAGATGGCTCAAAAGTAAAAGAAAGCTGAGAGAAGCTTTAAAAAAACATTACAAAAAATAAAAAGTCATGATACTTTTACTTTGATAGAATTCGAATGGGTAAATAAATCTTAAAGGATTTTGATTTTTTCTTCAATAATTAAAATATGGAATTTAAACTCATTTGGTTTGATTCTTTTGGTGCAAAAAGTTCTTGCACTTTGGTAAAAACCAAAGATGTAAAAATTTTGATTGATCCAGGTATAGCGATAATGCATTCGTCTTTTCCAGCTTCTTTTGCAAAAAAAGTTTATTGGACTGAAAGAGGTAGGAGAGAAATATTAAAAGCTGCAAAAGAAGCTGGAATTATAACAATTTCTCATTATCATTGGGATCATTTTTTAAATAAAATGAAAATTTATGAGAATAAAATTTTGTTTGTGAAAAACCCAAATGAATACATAAACGATTCTCAAAGAAAAAGAGCCTTAGAATTCTTTCAAAATATTTGGAAAGAATTTGGTAAAAGAGAAATAAAGTTTGAAAAACAAAGAAAAAAGAAATTTGAAGATTGTGTAAGAGGTTTGAAATCACTGAAAAAAGATTTTGGGGATTATCAAAAAAGGAGAGAAGAACTTTTTAAAAAAGGAAGGAAATGGTTTGAAGTTAGAATGAAAAGATGGAAAAATTTTAAAATCATTCCTGAAGCTCATTTCGAAAATCTTAAAATTTTTTATCCTGAAGGAAAGAGATTCAAGTTTGGAAAAACTACGATTAAATTTACCAAACCTTTTTTTCATGGAATAGAATATTCTAGGGTGGGATGGGTTTTTTCAACTGTTATTGTAGAAGGAAAAAAAGCTTATCCATTCAAGTGATTTAAACGGTCCAATTATTGAAGATTATGCTGATTGGATAATAAAAGAGAATCCAACTTATTTGATTTTAGATGGTCCAATGACTTACATGTTAGGTTATACATTAAACCTGATAAACTTCAAAAGAGTTTTAAAAAACGTTGAAAAAATTGTTAAAAAAGTTGATTTTAAGGTTATGATTTGGGATCATCATTTGCCCAGGGAACCAAACTTTAGAAAAAGAACGGAAAAGATTTGGAATTTAGCAAAAAAGTTAGAAAAAAAAGTTTTAACTGCAAGAGAATTTCAATTTAACAAAAAACCTGTGGTTGAAAAATAATTTTAAGGTTAAAATTCTATTAGAAATTATGCAAATATTTGGAGTAGCTTCTAGTAAAGGTGGAGTTGGAAAAACAACTTTAACTGTAAATCTTTGTGCTTCCTTGGCTTCTTTAGGTTATAAAGTTTTGGCAATAGATGCAAATTTAACAACCCCACACTTTGCTTCTCATTTAGGCTATAAGCTTGCTCCTTACACTTTACATCACGTTCTAAAAGATCAGATTGAATTAAAGTATGCAATTTATCCTTCTTTCAACTTCTATTTCATTCCTGGTAGCTTATCAGTTGAAGATATAGTTGGAACAGAACCAGAAAGGTTGAAAGAAAGCTTGAATTCAATCAAGGATTTTGATTTAGTTTTTATTGATTGTGCACCAGGATTAGGAAAAGAAGCCTTGGCAGGTTTAGAAAGTAGTGAAAACGTTTTGATAGTAACAACTCCTGAACATCCAAGCCTTTTAGACGCTTTAAAAACTTATAAAATCGCTTCTTTATTAGGGAAAAATGTTGTAGGAATAGTTTTGAACAGAGTAAGAAAATTAAGTAAAGTAGAAAGAGAGAAAATTTATAAGTTGCTAGATTTTAAAGTTGTGGCAGAGATACCTGAAGATAAAAATTTTGAAAAAGCTTTGAAGTACAATTTACCTTTAGTTTTTTACAAACCACAATCAAAAGCTGCTGTTGCGATAAAAAATTTAGCTTTTAAATTGGTTGGAAGGAAATTGATCTCAAAAACATGGGTTGAAAGATTGATCGAATGGTTAACAAAGTAAATCTTCTAAATTTATTTCAAAAGCTGCAACAGGCATCTCGATTTCCCAATTTTCTAAAACTTTTGGATGAATTTCACCAAAAATTCCTACCTCCTTTCCATTTCCTATTATCAAACCACATCTTCCTTCGATGAAACTTTTATGTTCAAAATTTTTAAATTTATAAACAACTTTTAATGCATTTAACAAAACTTCAACTATTGCTTTGATTTCCGCAAATGATGCTTTGGAATGGCAAACTAAACCAGCAACTTTTCTGTGGGTTAAAGTTTTAGTTTCTTTAGTTTCATCAATCAACACAACATCTCCAACTTCAAACAAATTTTGAGGATATTCAATGTGTTTGTTTCGACTTAAAACTTCCAACAAACTTGGTAACAACCAAGTTCTTAGGCAAGTATAATTTTCAGAAACAGGGTTTTTAAGCTCAACACATTTAATTCTTTCCAAATTCATTTTATCGAATTGATTTGAGAAATTTGTTAAAACAGGTCTCATAACTTCAATCAATCCTAAACTTGCTAAAACTTCTCTAACTTTATCACTAATCTTTTCAATTTTTTCAAAGCTACCAATGGTTGCAATCTCAGGAACTTCCGGTTCAAAATTTTCATACCCATAAGCTATTGCTAATTCTTCGATCAAATCAACTCTGTGCAAAATATCTTTTCGATAGAAGGGAACCATCACACTTATCTTATTACCTAAAACTTTTGCTTCAAATCCAACTTTTTCAAACAATTCTTTTATCTCTCTATCTTTTAACTTTATTCCCAACAGATCAAAAACCTCTTTTTTATTTAACGAAAACTTTTCTGGTTTAAAATTTGGTAGAATTTTTCTTCTATTTTCAAAAATCAGTTCAACACTTTCAACATTTGCTTTTCTTTCAGCAAATATTGAAACCAATAAATTCAAAGTGTAGTCAACTAAATCTTCATTTAAACCAGTAACATCTATAAAAATGTTTTTGGTTTTTTTTGTGATTTTTGTTCTTTCAGAATTTATGATTGGAGGAAAACTGAATATCCCTTTTTTATCTAGGAACACAGGCCATTTTTTAAAGGATTTTACAAGTTTACCATATTTGATTCCTTTTTCATGTTTTTCTAAAATTTCTACTAGCATTAATTCAGTTTCCATTCCTAAAGGAACAAGTTTTGCATTAGGAGAAATTTCGGTGTAGGTTATAGGAGGAAAGATTTTATCAAAATCATGCAAACCAATTGCAACTTTCTTTCTATCTTTTCCTAAATTGGAATGTAAAATTTCTTGAACTTGAATCAAACTTTTTATGAATTTATTATCCAGTTTAACATTTTTTACTATAGCACAAGCTGCAAAAGGTCTTGCTTCCACCTTTTCAACTTTTATCTTTAAATTACTCTTTCTTACCTTGTATCTAGGTAATCCTCTTTCCAAACCTAAAAATTGTCTTAACATTCTTGCAAATCCTTCTATGCTAAACAAATCTATTCTTTCACCAGTAATCTCAACCTCTATCTCCTTTTCATCTATTCTTTCAACGTTTGTTTTAGTTTTATTGATTATTTCTTCAATCTGTTCATCACTCAACTTTTTTCCAACAAGTTGAATCAAATGAGCTTTATCAAAAATTAACAATGGCATCTTACCAAACCCTTTTAACGAATTCTAAATTACAACCAAAAATTTCTCTAATATCGTTTATCTTATACTTTACCATTGCAAGTCTTGTTATTCCTATTCCCCAAGCCAAAACTTTGTATTCCTTTTTAATTCCTAAAGGCAAAGTAACTTCTGGTCTGAAAATTCCAGCACCAAAAACTTCTATCCAACCAAACTTTGGATGATGAATCAAACCTTCAACACTCGGCTCTGTAAAGGGAAAATAAGCAGGTTTAAATTTTACCTTTTCTGTTTCTAAAATCATTTTCGCAAAAAGTTTTAGATAGCCTAGTAAATGTTTAAAGTTTAAATTTTTATCAACCACAATTCCTTCCAATTGATGAAATTCGATGAAATGTTTTGCATCTATAACATCTGGTCTAAAAACTCTGTCAATGGTAAACATCTTGTAAGGAAATCTATTTAAACGGCTTAAAACTCTTGAAGAAACACTTGTAGTGTGACTTCTCAAAATTAACTTTTTTGCTAGTTCAAAGTTCCATTCAGCCCAACCTTTGCTTTCAGTTTTCCAACCATTCAAATGGGTTTTCTTAACTCTTTCCCAAAGTTTTTTGTCCAGAATTTTTCCTTCACATGGAAACTTAAGTTCAAAAATGTCATGAATACTTCTCGCAGGATGATCTGAAGGCATGAATAAAGTATCACAATTCCAAAAGTTTAACTCAACTAAAGGTCCTCTTACCTCTTCAAAACCCAGAGCTATTAATTTTTCTTTTATCTCTCTTACGAATTCATTCCAAAAATGTATTTTTCCATAAGTTATCTTTTTTGATGGTACATTAACATCATACTTTTGAAACTTAATCTCTTTCCAAATTCCGTATTTCAAAATCTCTGGTTGAATTTCAGTTAAAGTTTTTCCTCTAAATTTTTTTCTCAATTCTTCAACTTTTAAATCAACTTTCTCTATCAACTTTCTTTTCAATAAAATTTCTAAATACTTTTCTTCTATCTCCCCCCCTTCTGCAAATCTTTTCAAAATTTCTTGAAGTTCATAACTTTCTGGTTTTTTCAAAAGGATTAACTTATTTTTTTCGATTTTAACCCAGCCATTTTTCTTTGCCCACATCAAAGCGATGTCAAAATTCTCAATTTCTTTCTTAACCTCTTTTATTTCAACCTCTTTCTTCTTTTCAAGTAATTTAACCAAATTTAGTTCTGGTAAACCATTATTCAAATAATTTAAACCTTCTTGAGTCAAACGATATTTCATATTAAAATTTTTTGGTGTTAAAAAATTTATATTAAAAAAGTTTAATAAGCATGAATATGGCAAAGTTTCAATTTATTATAAGCGATCCAGAGACTAGAAAAGCTTATAAAGTTGAAGTTGACCAATCCAAAGCTCCAGTAATAGGTAAAAAGATAGGGGATGAAATAGACGCGAGTTTTTTGGGTTTGGAAGGTTATACCATAAAGATTACTGGTGGCACTGACAAAGATGGTTTTCCGATGCATCCAAGTGTTCCTGGCATAGGAAGAAAAAAAGTTTTACTTTCTGGACCACCTTGTTTTCATCCTGCAAAAAAAGGAGAAAGAAGAAGAAAAACTGTAAGAGGAAATGTTATAGGTGAAGATATAGTTCAAATAAATTGTAAAATTGTTAAAAAAGGAACAAAGCCGATTGAAGAAATTCTAGGAAAAAAAGAAGAGAAAATTCAAAAAGAAAGTAAATAAATAAAGTTTTTCATAAAATAGAAGTTATGAAGAAAAATTTTGAAAAGTTAATTCCAGAATGTAACATAGGTGTTGTGGGACATGTTGCTCATGGTAAAACAACGCTAGTAGAAGCAATCACAGGAAAATTAACTTTGCAGCATAGTGAGGAATTGAAAAGAGGAATAACAATTCGTTTAGGTTATGCAGATGCAACCTTTTACAAATGCAAAAATAACCATTACTTTTCGAATTCACAAAAATGTCCTTACTGTTTTGAAGATGGTGAAATTTTAAGGACTGTAAGTTTTGTTGATGTTCCTGGTCATGAAACTTTGATGGCAACGGTTCTTACTGGAGCTTCTTTGATGGATGGTGCAATTTTGGTTATTGCTGCAAACGAAAAATGTCCTCAACCCCAAACCAGAGAACATTTGATAGCTTTGGAAGCAGCAGGAATAAAGAATATCATCGTGATTCAAAATAAAGTTGATGTAGTTAGCAAAGAAAGAGCTTTGGAAAATTACAAGGAAATTAAAGAGTTCTTAGGAAAAACAAGTTTTGAAAATGCCCCTATAATACCAATTTCCGCTCAACAAAGGATTAACATAGATCAAGTTATTAAATTTATTGAAGAAGTGATACCAACTCCTCCAAGAGATCCAAAAAAAGATCCTTACATGTTAATAGCCAGAAGTTTTGATATTAATAAACCTGGAATTCCTGTTAAAGAATTGAAAGGTGGAATCTTAGGTGGAGCTTTGATTGAAGGAAAGTTTAAGTTAGGTGATGAAATAGAAATAAGACCTGGAATTAGGATAAAAAACGAGTTTAAAAGTTTAAGAAGCAAAATAGTTGGGTTGAGAAAAGCAAATATTGATTTGGAAGAAGCTGGCCCAGGTGGTTTGTTAGGAGTTATGACCTTACTAGACCCTGCTTTGACAAAATCAGATTCTTTGGTAGGAAATGTTGTTGGATTACCAGAAAAATTACCAGATGTTTCCTGGAAGTTAACTTTGGAATATAAACTTTTGGAAAGAGTCGTTGGTACAAAAGAATTTGGAAAAGTTGAAAAGATTAAGCCAAATGAAAGCTTGTTGATAAACGTTGGGACCGCAAGAACTCTTGGAATAGTAAAAAAAGTTTTTGAAGAGAGGATTGAATTAGAATTAAAATTGCCAGTTTGTGTAAAAAAAGGAGAGAAAGCTACAATTTCTAGACAAATTCATGAAAGGTGGAGATTGATTGGTTATGGAACAGTTGTTTAAGCACAGTAAAAGTTTATTTCAAAAGCGTTGGAAGGTCCTCTTAATCTGTAAATATGAGCTCTTCCACGTTCACAATTTGCAAAATTTATTATCACATCTTTACCTGCTGGGAAATTGTTTTTAAATTGCGCAGATTGCCCATTGCTAATAGACGTTGTAGTGTTCAATTCATTACAGTTTTCATTAACTGCAATCAATGTAACACTTAATCCTGAAATATCTGTTGTTCCATCATTTCTTATTATGGCTGCTGCATCACTTCCATAACAATAAACATCAACTAAAGAGAGAGTTGCTGTTCTTGCTGTGAAAATTCTTGAAATGTAAGTATAAGCTATACCTGCTAAACCTAGGGTTATTACAAGAATAAGCAAAGTTGCAATTATTGCTGAGATACCTTTAACTTTCATCTAATTTAAATTAATTTTTTGAGTATAAAAATATAACTATGCCAAAAGTTTTTCTTGATACAAATTTTCTTGTAGATTTATTCAGATTCAAATTACTTGAACAATTTTTTAGATTGGAAGAAGAATATGGAAAATTTAATCTTTTTACTTTCAAAAACGTTTTAAACGAATTAAAAAGTTTAAAAAAGGAAAAGTTTGCAAAGATCGCTTTGGAATGGGTTAAATCAAATGCTAAACTCATTGAAAAGGTTGGAAAAACAGATGAACTTTTTTTAAGTTTACCTTTGGATAAAAATATAATAATTGCAACCAATGATAAATATTTGAGAAAAAAATTAAAAGAAAGAGGGTTTAAAGTTATGTATGTTAGAGGTTTAAAAAGAATTGAGGTGGATTGATGTATAAAATTTTAACAATCCATGATGTGATAAGAGTTCCACCAGAAAAATTGGGAAAAAATATAAAAGAAGCTATAATTGAGAGTATTGAAGAAAAGTATGAAGGTTTGATAGATCCTAAAGTTGGAGTAATTTTAGCTTGCGTGAACATTAACGAAATAAAGGAAGGGAAGATAAGACCGACTGATCCAGGAGTTTATTATGAAGTAATTTTTGATTTGCTTGTTTACAAACCAGAGCTGCATGAGCTTGTTTTTGGAGAGGTTGTTGAGAATGCAGAATTTGGAGCTTTTGTAAGGATTGGTCCTTTGGATGGATTGGTTCATATTTCTCAGCTCATGGATGATTATGTTAGTTACGATGCAAAAAACAGAGTTTTTTTAGGTAGAGAATCTAAAAAAACTTTAAAAGAAAAAGATTTGGTATTGGCTAGGATAATTTCTTTAAGTTTTGCAGAACAAACAAAGTTAGGATTAACTATGAGGCAATCCGGTTTAGGTTCTTTAAATTGGTTGGAAGCTGAAAAGAAAAAGAGGAAGGGAAAGTAGATGGTTAGAAGATTACAAGTTTGTAGAAATTGTAGAACTTTTACTTATGGAAAAATGTGTGAGAAATGTAAATCGACAAACCTTTCACCAAGCTGGAAAGGTTTGGTAATAATAAATGATCCTAACTCAGAAATAGCAAAAATATTAAATTTGAATGAAGAAGGAAAATATGCGTTGTTTGTAGATTAATATGAAGCTGGAAATAACTGAAGAAAAGCAAAATATTTTTTTAAAAAGGAAGGAATACATGATTTTTATCAGTCATGAGAATGAAGCAACACCCTCTAAACAAAGATTACTTGATGAGCTCTCAAAGTTTTTAAATGTGGAAAAGGAGAAAATTGATATAAAGTATATAATGAGTAAAAAAGGAATAAGTCAATCCATTGCAAAAGTTTGGGTGAAAGAATGAAACATAAACCAGTGAGGATAAGTAATCTGTTTGAAATTAAGGATGGAAAAGTTGTGAGGAAGAATAGATATTGCCCTCGGTGTGGGATAGGTGTTTTCTTAGCTAAACATAAGAATAGATTAACTTGTGGTAAATGCGGTTACACTGAAATCTTTAAAAACGAAGCTTAAGAGTTTCAACTATTCTTGAAATTTCTGGAGCGGTTGTTGGATTTCCAATTATCGCATTCATTTTACTTATCACCAAACCAGATTTTACAAAAGGAGAACCAAAGTTTACAGTTCCTGTGTTACATTCAACTTTTAAAATTTTTTCAACTTTTTCAATTTCTTCATCTTTCACTTCTCTATGTAGCAAACAACCTTCATCGTTTGCGATTCCACAAGCTCCAACTATATTTAAATTTGCAATACTTGCATAATCAACCTCAACTTCCAAAGTTCTTTCAATCTTTTCTTTATACTTTTTTGGAATCAATTTACTCAAAACAGCACCTTTATTATTGCACAATATCAAATTTCCAAGAGCGTTGTAATTCACTTCCAGAAAACAAATGTTCAACTTATATTCCTCTGCAACTTTTTTGAAAAAAATTTTTTCCACGTTTTGTAACAAATTTGGTAAAATTATACCATAATCATTCATAACACAAAAAATTCCAATCAAGTTTGTTCCCAAAACTTTTACTTCGAATGCTTTTACTTCTAAAATCCTTTCAACCTTTTCTTTTTCAGCTAGAGCAAAAGGTAAAAAACAAATTTTACTGTTTGCAGCACAAAACAATCCTAAATTTGGATCTCCAAAAAAGTTCAATTGTAAAATCATACAGCTTCAACTCTAACTTTTTCCCCTTCTTTAACTACTTTTACCCTCATCTTCCTTGGAACTTTCTTTATTCCTCTTCTCCAAACTCTTTGATTAAACTCTGTAGAAATTTCAACGTTTTCAACTTTTGTAATTCTCTTCACTTTTTCTCTTAATAATCTTAATAAGTAAGGAACTCTTTTTATTCTACATTTCTTTTTAAGCAGTTTAGTTAAATTAAAAGTCAAAATTCTTTCTTCCATAAATTTTCTTCCAATTTTAAAACTTTTAAAATTATTCCAAAATGCTTAAGTAAACACAAAAGAAAAATTTATAAAGATAACTATGAAGCTAAAAGGTATAAGCCCAATGATAGCAGTTATACTATTGATAGCATTCACAGTAGCAATAGGAGGTATTCTAAGTGTTTGGTTAACAGGTTTGCAACAACAGCAAACTACAGTAACTGGAGAATATGCAGAAAAAGTTGCAAAATGTGCAAATTCTGTTTTGACTGTTTCTAACATTACTAACACATTAATTCAAGTAAGTTACGATGCAGGAACATATCCTCTTCAACCAGTTAGTTTGATTGTTGTTTTTGATGATGCAAATTATACTGCAACTGAGTGCGCATCAAGTCTTTCTCCTGGTAACGTTTGTATTAAAAAAGTAGATGACTTACGTTCAGGAATGACTATGGACAATGTAAAATCTATAAGAGCAATAGGTATGTGTTTAGGAGAAGTTGCAATAACAGCCAGTTGGCCAGTATAAGAGCTAATTAGGTGAAAAAATGAAGCTAAAAGGTATAAGCCCAATGATAGCAGTTATACTATTGATAGCATTCACAGTAGCAATAGGAGGTATTCTAAGTGTTTGGTTAACAGGTTTGCAACAACAGCAAACTACAGTAATTGGAGAATATGCAGAAAAAGTTGCAAAATGTGCAGGTGTTTCTTTAAATATAAAAAACATTACTCCTATTCTTAACAACCAAATTACTTTCCAAGTTTCTCATGAAAGTGGAACTTATGAGCTTACAAACGTTCAAGTAGTAGTTGTGTATACTGATGGTGGGAGCACTACTCAGAATTGTAATCCAACAACTTTATATTCAGGAAGTATTTGTGTTGCTACGATAAACACAGAAGGTAAAACTATTTTAAAAGCAAGAGCCACAGGATTGTGCTTGGGTGAAATTCCAAAAATTAAAGAATGGCAATAACTTTCCCACTTTTTTTATTTTTTAAATTTTTACTTTGGTTCTTCTCCACCTTTTCTTGTTTACATTAATCCTTCTACTTCTAGCTCTTTTCAAACCAAATTTTCTAATATCTGCCCATCTAGGGGCTGCCCTAACTTTGGCAATTTTTCCCAATCTTTTTTTTCTTGCTAAGTTTCTAGTTGGCATTCAATTTCGACCTCAATTCTTTTGATTTTTCCAAAGCCAAATCGATCATTTGTTTTACCATATTAAAAGGAATTGATTTTCCTTGTTTTTGAATTGCACAAAAAACATTATCTTCTCTTATTCCAAAACTTATTTTAGACTCGATTATTTCTTCCTCATCATTTGTAGGATCGATTAAAATTTTATCCTTGATCTTACACAAAGTAACCATAACCGGTTTATGGACTACTGGTAATTTATCAATGTATTCTCCTCTTAAAATACTTTCTTCTTCAATTTTTGGAATTTTTGTGTTTAACAAAGCTGCAACACTAGCTAAAGCTGCGGCATCCATCAAATTGCCAGCATCATTCATAACATGGATGTCAACGAAAACCCCCCAAACTTTTTCTTCTCCTATTACCAACTTTTCTGATTCAATCATCTTACTTTCTCTTATCATTCTATCAATAACTCTAGCTAATTCAATTGCTTTCTCATCAGGAGGTCCTGGTTCAAAGAACGGAGAAGCGATCGGAGGAAATTCAGCATTCACAATTAAAATACCTTCATTCGGATTATCTGGAAATGGTTTTGAAATTTCTAGTTTCACCCCAGCTATCACATGAGTTCTTCCAAATCTAACACTTGCTGAGCCTTCTGCTTTCTTTATCACATTTGGTAAAATCTCAATCTCTCTCCACTCTAAAAAATCTCTTCCATCCATCCTTTCCCCCTTTTCCAACAATTCTGAAACATATTTACTCAACATCTTCTACACCATACTTACCTTTTAAAACTTTTTTTTGTAATTCATAAATTTTTAAACAGTTTTCTTTTGCCAAATCCAAAAGTTTTAACAATTCTTCTTTTGTTAATCTTCCATCCATCTGCAATAAAACAACTTCATCTTTACTTGGTAGCATTCCAAAACTTAGATCAGCTTCAGAATTATTATCTTCTATTCCGTTCAAGTCAACTATTAAAGTATCATCAATTTTTCCTACAGAAATGGCACAAACCAAATCTCTCATCGGAACTCCTGCAGAAGCCATTGCAAGACTTGCTGCGTTTGTAGAAGCAATTCTAGTTGAACCATCTGCGTTCAAAATTTCAACGTAAACATCCAAAGTTGCTCTCGGAAAATCTTCTAAGAAAACACTACACGCTAAAGCTTCTTTTATAACTTTACTCAACTCAATACTTCTTCTATCTGGACCAGGAGATTTTCTTTCATCAACACTGAAAGGTGCCATGTTGTACCTAAACCTTATTATTCCACCTTTTTCTTCTTGCAAATGTTTTGGCAATAACAATCTGGGACCATAACAAGCAGCTATTGCTACAGTGTTTCCAAAACTAAATTTTGCTGAACCATCAGCTCTGCTTATAATGTCTAACTTTACATCTATCTCCCTCATCTTTAAAGGACCTCTTCCATCAATTCTTTTCCCATCTTTTAAAACTTCAACTTTTTTCATTTACACCACTCAAAAACTTTTGAATTTTTTCAGTTAAACCATAAATATGTGACTCCCTTTCAATCATTAAAATTGCTTGGATGGCTTTTTGTAGGTTATCTCCTTTTAACCAAACAACTCCATTTTGTCCTGGTAGGATTTCGCATTTTGTTTTTTCTTTTAAAAGGTTTATCATACTTCTCCCTTTTCCAATCAATCTAGCAACTTTAGTTGGGGTTATCTTCATCAAAACACCACCTTCTAATTTCTTTGCTTCAGGATCTTTCATAGTAACTTGCACTATTTTATCTTTTGTAACCTTTGAAATTCTACAAAATATTACATCTTCAACATCATAATACTTGCTTAAATCAACTCTAAAAATATCAACGTACTCGCTTACAGCCAAACTTAAAGGTAAAAAAGCAAGATAAGGAGAATTTATGTCAACGAACCAGCCAGAGACTTCAACATTTTTTACAATTCCAATAACTCTATCTCCAATCTTCGGAAAATACGTTCCAGCCAGAGGAATGACATCAATACAATTTTCCAAAATTTTTGGTATTCCAATAACTTTTGAAAAAACTTTTTCTCCTTCTTGATAAACATAATTTCCTAATTTTCTACCCTCCCTAAAACTTAAAAACTCTCCTGGTAAAACAATCTTTCTTACTTTCTCATTCATATTTCCTCCCTTTTAACAACAGCTGATTCAAAGTTACCTTCAGTCAACTTTGCAATTTTTTCAAACAGTTCATCTTGAATACCAGCCAAAATTTCTATCTCAACTTGATAACTTCCATCTTGCAACCAATTCTCATTTTTAACTTCTCCAAAATTTCTCAAAATCGAATAAACTTTTCCGCAATATTGAGGACCAACTTTTATCCTTAAAGTAATTTTTTCAAAACGTAAAGGTAAAATTTTTCTTATCTCTTTAACAACTCTATCAATTTGTTGCTCTGCATCTTGAAAAGGATCTATGTTTATGCCAACTTCTTCCATAACATTCAAAATTCTTTGAATTGGGTGTGGTGTATTGGTTTGAGGATTTATACTTCTCTTAGAAATCAAAGTAGCTATTTGCAATTTTTTCTGTTCAATCAATTCTTTTCTTTGTTCTGCAGTCAATTGAACTTGTCCTTCTTTGATTATCTTTTCAGCTATTTGATAAACATCTGTAGTACCAAAAAATTTTTGTAAATCTTGGAGGGAAGCCTGTTCTGCAGTTCTTGCATCTTTGTAAATTGCAGGATAAGCTAAAATTTCTTCTATTGAGACTGATTGACCTCTTTTTAGTTCCAAAGCTTTTTTTGGATCGACCAGAATTTCAAATTTTTGATTGTTTTTAATTATTCTAGCTACTACAGCTTTTTCTATGCTTACTGCCATATCCTCAACCTAAAAATCTCTTTATCTCTTCTTGGTTTAAAATCCTGAACTTTTGATCTATCACTGCAATCTCCAAGCTTTTTTCATCAACATCTTTTTCTCCTTTCTTCAAAGCTTCGATTGCAAGTTTTATTGCTTCTTCTTCACTCATATCTGGTTTCCATTTCTGTTTTAAAAATTTGTTAACCACTTGTGCTCCCCTTCCTATAGCATAAGCTAACCATTCAAAAAGCATTCCAGAAGGGTCACTCTCTATCAGATGAGGACCTTTTAAATCTGTACCACCTATCAACAGAGTTACACCGAACGGTCTTAAACCAGCGTATAGAGTTGAGAGCTGCATCCTATCTCCAATTATCCTTGCTAACTGCCAAACATCTATTGGTTCATCATAAGTTAACCTATGAATTTGAGCTTTTATTCTTGCCAAATTTGCTAGCATTCTGGCATCAGCAAGATAACCAGCTGCTACTGCTGCAAGATGATCATCTATCTGAAAAATTTTTTCAGTAGATTGACTTACCAACAAATCATCTACAGGTTTCACAGTTGCTAGAACAACACCATCTTTAAAAACTATTCCTAGACTTGTAGCACCTTTTTTTACTGCTTCCTTTGCATATTCAACTTGAAACAATCTTCCATCTGGGCTAAAGACTGCAATTGTTCTGTCATAACCCATGTATTCTGGTAATATCTCTACCATACTCTCAATATCTTTAATTTTTGGATTAATATTTAAATATTTCAACTTAAAACTTTTTTCAAAGTTCCACTAATCTTTACAATTTTAAAAATAATTCTTTGGTCACCAATCCTATCAATTATACCTAAACCCGCAATAACCCATGGAACACTTAAATGATTACATTTTATCACACCGTCTTGTTTCTTCTCTTTCCAAAGATTTTTTATCAATTTTAAAGAAAATTGGGAAAATAAAAACTCTCCATAATAATCTAAAAAGTAATTTGTCAAAGCTTGCTCCAAATCACTAAAAACAATCTTTTCTTCGCTTACAATTTTAAACCTTATGTAACGTTCTCTCTCTCTTAAAGTGGGAGGTAAGATTTTCAATCTTTTTATTCGTTTAATTCCAACCACCTTTTAATTATTTTTTTATGATCGAATCCAATTTTTTTAGGTAGCCTGTTCACTTCAAACCATCTTGCTTCTAAAACCTCTTTTTTATCAATCTCTACCTTTTTGCTTAAAGGTTTAACCTCAAATGCTAAACTGATAGAATGCCATCTTGGATCTCTTTTAGGGTCATCAAAGAATCCAATGAACCTTTCAACCTTAACTTTTAAACCAACTTCTTCTTTCACCTCTCTTTTTAATGCATCTTCAATTCTTTCACCATATCTTACTTTACCACCAACTAAACACCAACAATTTTTAAAAGGTTCGACATTTCTTTTAATGAGCAAAATTTTTTTCTGTGAATGAATTATGGCATCTACCATCAGGATTGGAGTTTTGAATAGTTTCATTCAACCACCTTTATTCCAGGTGCGATGAATTTTTTCTTTTCCAAAGCATTTTTCAAAATCTCTTTTGGAATTGTAGAAATGCACTTTTTTGCTTCTTTTATGTCTAATCCCAAAGTTATTAAAAAAGAGGAGAGAACTAAAGGATGTTTTAATTCAAAATGACTTATGGCTCCGCTCGAAATTATCAAAGGAAACTTATACTTCTTTGCAAGCATAACAATAGTTAAAAAATTTTTCAAAACCTGACTCCTCGAAGCTTTATTGCAGATTAAAATCTCTCTGAAATTGATTTCGATGGCAACTTTGTTCTTTGCTGCTAATTTTGCATAAATGTGGTTTATTCCAGGATCTTTTCTTTTGAATGAAGGATGAGTTAAAATATCAACTCCTTTATGTTCTACTGCAACTCTGTTCAATCTTAAATTACCACCTCTTACAAGCAATAGATCAAACCAATTCCTTCTTTTCAAAAGAAACCTTAACTCTTTAACATCTCTTGCTTCAACTCCAACCCAAATTTGTATTCCATATTTTTTACTTATTTTTTCACATTCTTCCTTTATCTTTTTCAATTTTTCTCTGGATTCAAAATAAGTTGAAAAACAAATTCCAGTATAATCTAAAAATTTAGCTGTTTTTGCTAAATCTTCCAAGCTACTTATCCCTTCACTAAAAGCTGAATGAACATGTAAATCATAAAATCTCATAATTAAAAATTGGTTTGGGATTTTAACTTCTTAATCCTCTAGCTTTTTTACCAGCAGAGGTTAAACCACGAAATACTCTTCTTCTATGCTGCTTTTCAGCGATCCATCCAATGTTCTTATCTTTTTTTATATCTGGTAAATTTTTGTCAACCATTATAACTTCAAACCATTTGTATTTTCCATCCTCTCCAACCCAATAAGAATTCAAAACTTCAAGATTTGGAAACTTTCTTTGAGCTTTTTCTTCAGCTATCCATCTCAAACTTTTTTTTGGAGTATATTTAACAACACCCATTTTACTTGGTTTTCTTCCTTTTCTTCCATAAATCCTTCTTTTTCTACCTCCTTTCTTTACTCTTACCCTAACAATCACAAAACCTTTTTTTGCTTTATAACCTAAAGCTCTTGCTCTATCTAAGCGAGTAGGCTTTTCAATTCTTTTTACTGCTTCTTCTTTTCTCCAAATCTTTAACCTTTTTTTGAATAAAGGTGAGTGTAACACTTCTTTCCAAATTTTTCTTAAATGTTTGTAAAGCATATTCTCACTAAACTTTAACCTTTAAATATATTATCTTCACTAAAATTATATAAGGTTTGAAAATATGATGATATGGATTAAACTACTCATCGGTTTTTTGTTGATAATAGGAAGTGTAGCATGGATAGCAAGGGCACCAAGTTTTGCGGTGTTGTTAAGTAAAGTTGGAATAAACGTTCCAACAAACTCAGCATTGAACGATTTCTTAACAGTTCTAAATGGAGCAATTCCACCATTGGTTTTCTTGCTAGGGGTTTTCATAGTTTGGCTAGAGATCGATGAGTGGAGAATAGAGAGAGAACTAGAGAAAGAGGAAAAGAAATCACGAAGAAAAGAAAAGAAAAAATAGCTTTATATACACTTTTTTTTAAAGCGTAAATATGGGAGTTCAGTTAGGAGATATTATACCTAAAAAAGAAGTGGAACTTACTTTGTTGAGTCAAAAAAAGATTGCTATAGATGCTTACAATAACCTTTACCAGTATTTAACGATAATCAGAGATAAATTAACTGGTGAACCTTTAAAAGATTCTAAAGGAAGAGTTACTTCTCATCTCTCTGGTTTGTTTTACAGAACCATAAATTTGATCGAAGCTGGTATTAAACCTTGTTTTGTTTTTGATGGGGAACCACCTGTTTTTAAAAAACAAACTCTTGAAAAAAGAAAAGAGATGAAAGAAGAAGCTGAAGAAAAATGGAAAGAAGCTTTGGAAAAAGGTGAAAAAGCAATAACTTATGCTCAAGCTGCAGCTGTTTTAACTGATGAAATGGTTGAGGAGGCAAAAACTTTGTTAAAAGTGATGGGAATTCCTGTAGTTCAAGCAAAGAGTGAAGGTGAAGCTCAATGCGCCTTCATGTGCAAAAAAGGTGATGTGGATTTTTCTGCAAGTCAAGATTACGATTCTTTACTATTCGGTTCACCGTTCTTGGTAAGAAACCTTTCAATAACTGGAAAAAGAAAACTGCCAAAGAAAGAAGTTTATATAGAAATTAAACCAGAAATAATAGAATTAAAAAACGTTTTAGAAAGTTTGAAGATAACTCACGATCAACTGATCATAATAGGAATTTTGGTTGGAACTGATTACAATCCAGAAGGAATAAAAGGAATTGGTCCAAAGAAAGCTTTAGAACTTGTAAGAAAGTATAACACTCTTGAAAATGTTTTGAAACATGTTGAATGGGGTTTCGAGATCAGTGCAGAAGAAATTTTTGAGTTCTTTAAAAATCCACCAGTTACAGAAGATTATAAACTCGAATGGAAAGAACCAGATAAAGAAAAAATAATAAAGTTTATGGTTGATGAACACGATTTTTCTTTGGAAAGGGTAGAGAAAGCTTTAGAAAAATTAATTTCAACCTTTACAAAAGGTCAACAATCAAGCTTACAAGCATGGTTTAAAAAATAAAATCAAAAATAATTATTATGTTTGATAAACTTTTTGAACTTGCGAAAAGAAGAGGAATTTTTTTTGCAAGCAGTGAAATTTATGGTTCAATCGCTGGTTTTTTCGATTATGGTCCTATAGGTAAAAGAATTAAAAACAAACTGGAAAATCTTTGGAGAGAATTCTTTCTAAACCTGGATGAAAATTTTCATGAAATCGAAACATCTTTGATCATGCCTGAAAAAGTTTTCATAGCTTCTCAACATGTAACAAATTTTGTTGATCCAATGGTGAAATGTAAAAGATGTGGAACTTTTCATAGAGCAGATCATATAGCGGAAGAATATTTGAAGAGAAGTTTTGAAGGTATGACAGCAGAAGAATTACAAAAAATAATTAAGGAATACAACCTAAAATGCCCTAAATGTAAAGGTGAATTAGGAGAAGTTAAAGTTTTGAATTTGATGTTTCCCCTAACCATAGGAGCAGAAGAAGATATAAAAGCATTTTTAAGACCAGAAACTGCTCAAGGAGCTTACGTTAATTTCTTAAGAATGTTTAACGTTACTAGAAACAAATTACCTTTAGGTTTAGCAATAATAGGTAAAGCTTTTAGGAATGAAATTTCTCCAAGACAGTTGTTAATAAGACAAAGAGAATTTACACAGGCTGAACTTCAAATTTTCTTCAATCCTAAAAAACTGAATGAACATGAAAGATGGGATGAAGTAAAAGATTACAAGCTAAAAGTTTTGTTGAAAGATGAGAAAAAAGTAAAGAGGATGAGTTGTGAAGAACTAAGCAAAACTCATCCTAAATTTTATATTTACTACCTTGCAAAAGTTCAGCAATTCTTTCTTGAAGTTTTAAAATTTGATGAAAAATATTTTAGGTTGAGAGAGTTGAAAGATGAGGAAAAAGCTTTTTACAATAAAATTCATTTTGATGTAGAAATTTACTTTCCTAGTTTAGAAAGTTTTAAAGAGGTTGCAGGAGTTCATTATAGAACTGATCACGACTTAAAAGGACATCAAAAAGTTTCGAAAAAGAGGATGGAAATTTTTTATGAAAACGAAAGGTTTATCCCACATGTATTGGAAATTTCTTTTGGAATAGATAGAGTATTTTTAGCTTTGTTCGATTTGAATTATAGAGCTAATAAAAGAGGGTGGGAATGGTTAGCTCTACCTTCAAAACTAGCACCTTTCATAGCTTATGTTTTTCCTTTATTGAGTAAAGATGGTTTACCAGAGAAAGCTCTAGAAATTTATAAAAATCTGAAGAAAAAGTTTGAGGTTAGTTATGATGAGGTTGGGAGTATAGGTAAAAGGTATGCAAGGGCTGATGAAATCGGAGTTCCTGTTTGTATAACTGTTGACTATCAAACTTTAGAAGACGGAACTGTAACTCTTAGAAGTAGAAATACTACAAAACAAATAAGAGTAAAAATAGAAGAAGTTGAAGAATGGTTAAACAAGATTAAGGAAGAGGATTTGAAGTTTTAACCTCTATGAATTCTTGCAAAAGAAGGGCATATTACCAATAAATCGTCACCAATGCCAACGATGTCACCATTCATGGCAATTATAGTTTTTTTCAATTTGTCAACCGATCTTTTCAATTCAGTTAAATCTTTATCCTTCAACTCTTTAATCCTAAGAAAAACGATGTTACCTTCTCTTATCAAATTCTGAATCCTCTCAGTATCTGCAAAATTTTTTAAACTTTCAATCCTGACATTCAATTTTTTTGATTCTGAAAGTAAGCTTTCATCAATCTCTACAAATTCTTCCTCCTTTTTCTCTTCCTCCTTTTTTCGTTTAAAAAAACCGAACATCCTTATTATATTTAACTCTTTTAAATTTATAATCTTGACCTTATTTGTTCTAAGATGCTCATAATGTTCCAAATCTTTGTTCTTATATAAATTGGCATGTTAGGATCATTAGTTATTTCATCCAAACGATGAACTGCAGCACTTATCTTAACTTCTGGTTGCATCTTATCGTTATTCAAATAATTCTTACTTTCTTCTACTGCCTTTTTAATATTTTTTGGAACTCCCCTCTCTTCCAGAATTTCATCCAACATTTTTATTACAGGTTCTAACTCTTTCATCCTTTCATCTCCTTTTCCAAACTTTTCAATTTTTCAACCATTCTGTTTTCAATCTTTTCTAAATTCTGAATTTTTATGCTCAAATCCTCTAATTCTTCTTTAACTTCATTTATCAAATCGTTTCTCGACTTAACTATCATAACATTTCCAATAACTCTGTAAGCTTTTTCTTCTTTTGAATTTTCCAATTCTTTTAAAGCTTTTTCTAACTCAAATTTTTGTAGTTTCAAAGCTTCTTTTTGAATCAACAAATTTTGCAATTGAGCTTGTAAATTTTGAAACTCTTCTACTTTTTCCATGTTTATTTATTAGCAAATAAAATAAAAAGTTTTTACCTTGCTAAAACTCTTTTAATGATCTTTGGTCTCAATTTCAGCAAAATTCTGTTTCCACAATAAGGACATCTAATCCTGTCTTCAACCTTTTCAATTATCTTTTTACATTTTATGCACTTATACATACTCTCACGGATAATACGCTCTTCCAGCAAACTTGGTTTTACATTTTTTACAATAGTAAATACCGGTCGAAATTCTTTTCACATAAGGCATTTTACATTTTGGACATGAATGTCTTTTCTTTTGCAGTTTCTCAATTTCACTAACCAATTTTCTTATCTTTTTACCATACCTTGGCCCAAACCTTCCAGCACTTCCAACTATTTTTGTCATCTGATCAACCTAAATTCTCTTTTTTCCCTCAACATTTCTAATAATTTTTTCATCTCCTCTTCATTTATTACTTTTTTCAATTTGTTTTTTTTAATCAATTGATAAAGGTTTAGTTCAATTTGTAATGCAAGTTCTGGTTTTATTAACCTAATTCTCGCCAATCTTTCATAAGCATCTTTAGTTAAATATTTTTTCACCTCTTCTCTGATCTTTTCAATTTCAAACTGGTTAAAATTCCCATTCATCTTATCTCCTTTGCAACCTTTTCTATAAAACTTCTTCCTTTAGGTGTTAAAACTCTTCCTTTCTTCGTCTTTTCAACCAATCCAGCTTTCTCCAATTGTTGTAGAATTTTTCTTATGATTGATCCAGAAGCTTTTTTACGATGAGGAGGAGAAACCCTATGTTTTTTCCTTCCCCCATAATAAACTCTTAATCTTTCCACACCAACAGGACCATTCAAATAAAGTCTTCTTAAAATTGATGCTGCTCTTATGTACCAAAAATCTTTTTGTTCAGGTGGTCTCTCTTTATGTACACCACTCTTTACAAAAAAAGACCAGGTTGGAGGTTCAATTTCTTTAAATTTTTTCAATTCTTCTTTCAACTTTTCATTTAACTTTTGAGGATCAATAGCTTGAACTTGCATATCCTATATTATTGAGCAGATATTAATAAATATGCTACCACATTTATGACCAAAATTAAACCACTTATCAACAAAAGTATTATTATCAACGACATAGATAATCCTTGCATTTGCTTACAAATTTCTAATTCCTCTCCTTTATTACACTTTTCCGCTAATTTATTCAAAGAATCAAAGATGAAGATTAAAGTGAAACCAGCGATGAAAAAAACTAGGCTAGCTACTAAAAACTTATTTATTCCCTTTTTCATAATAAGGATACCTATATATTTTTTCGCATTTTAAACATTTAACTTCTACTACTCTTAATTTTGAATTCAACTTAACTTTACAAGTTAATCCAGGAATTAACAGAGTGTTACAATTTTTACAAAATTTTCTTTTCAGTTTTCTTAACCTAACGTTATACCTTAAAGCGATTTTTCTGGCAAGTTCTACATACCTTCTACTTTTCTCCAAATTTTTTCTAATCTCTTTTTCTGCCAAATCAAACAAAATTTTTATCCTTTCTCTTGCAATCTTTTGCCACTCTTTTTTCCTATTTTTCATAAATTAAATGAAAAAAATTGGTTAAAAAACGTTTAAAATCATGATGGGGCCGCTGGGATTTGAACCCAGGTTACTGGCGCCCGAGGCCAGCGTTCTTCCAGGCTAAACTACGACCCCATCATTTTTATTTTTAACTTTCATTTTGAAAAATATGGAAGCTATTTTAAAAATTTTGGTTGAGATGATTAGAAAAGATTTGAAAATAGCTGAAGATTTTTTAATTGAAGTGAAAACTGGTTGGCCAAAACCTTTCGAACATTGTTGTATATGTTATCCATTGGCTTCTGGTTATAAAGAAAACAAACCTTATGGAGTTGAAATAAAGATAAACTACGAGCATTCTCTCATTGGAGCAGTTTTTGATCTATTGCATGAAATGTGGCATGCAAAAGAATATTATAAAAATAGAGATTTGAGTTTAAAAGAAATTGAAAACAAAAAACCATTTTTATCAGAATTGAGAGCAGACTTTTTTGCATTGAGAAAATTTTGGAAATATTATAAACTTGCTGTAAGTTTGGATGGGGCCGCTGGGATTTGAACCCAGGTTACGGCCACCCCAAGGCCGCGTTCTTCCAGGCTAAACTACGGCCCCTTAATAAAATGATTTGTTTTACTTTCTTAAAATTTAAAATATGAATCGGAAAAACTAAAATTTTAATTAATGATTTTTGAAACGATAGTAGGAAGAAATAGAGAAGATTTGGAAAAATTTGGAAAAAAAGGTATTGGCTACATTGGTAAGCACATAGTTGGAACTGGAGAGGATGCCCATCTAACTACAAAAGTTTACATGGATTTGTTAAGACCACATGTGATTTTAGTTTGTGGTAAAAGAGGAAGTGGAAAATGTGTAACAGGTGATACTTTAGTTTACTTAAGCGATGGAAGATTGATAGAAATTGAAAAGTTGGTTAAAGATAAGAAAGAAGAGCAAAATTTAGCATTCAATTTTGAAAATTGTGAGATAACTTCTTCGCGAATCATTAACTTTTTTGAAAGAGAGGTTGATGAAATAGCAGAAGTAGAATTATGGAACGGATTGAAAATCAAAGCTTCTCTGAATCATCCTTTTCTTACTCTCGAAGGATGGAAACCTCTAAATCAGCTTAAAGAAGATGATTTGGTTGCTATCTGTAGGGAAATAAAGATTAAACCGTCTAAAGAAATGAGAGAGTGCGAACTAAAATTACTTGCTTACATAATAGCAAAAGGTATTGTAGGAGAAAAATTTGTTTGGTTTGCTAATAAAGATGAAAATATAAGAAAAGATTTTATAAAAAGTGTTGAAGAATTTGATAGAAATTTAGAAATAAAAAAGTATGGAAACAATTTAAGAATTGGAGGAAGATTCCTTAACTGGCTTAAAAAATTTGGTTTGCAGAATAAACAAGAAAATTTTATACCTTCTGAAATTTTTTCTTTACCTTCCAATCAGATTAAAATTTTTCTAAAATGTTTATTTTCATGCAAAGGTTCTCTCCATTTAAAAAAATCTAAGAGTGGATTTCAAGCAGTAATAGAATATTCTTCAAAATCTAGAAAGCTGATAGAAGGAATATATTACTTACTTTTACGTTTTGGTATAGTTTCTTACATTAGAGAAAAAAAGGTTAAAAACAAAACTTATTACAAACTTTTTATTTCTGGTTCAGATGTGAAGAAATTTTTGATGGAAATAGGATTTTTAAAAAATTTAAAATTGCAAAAAGCTATCTTGAAAAAAGAAAACAAGTACATTGAAAAAAATTATGATAAAAAAAGAATAGCAAAAATTTTTGGATGCAAAGAAATTTTTTCTAAATGTTTGAATTTTGTTTTTTCTCCTTCAATAACATGGATGAAGATAAAAAGGATTAATCTTATAAAAAAAAGAACAAAAGTTTATGACATAGAAGTTAACGATAAACATAATTTTATTGGAAATGGAATAATTTTACATAATTCTTATTCAAATGGGGTCATAATCGAAGAAATTTTGAGTTTGGAAAAGGAATATTTAGATAAAACAGCAATCGTGATTTTTGATCCAGTCGGAATTTATTGGAGCATAAAGTTTCCTAATGAACAACAAAAAGAATTGTTAGAACAATGGGATATAAAACCTAAAGGTTTTGAAAACGTTAAAGTTTATGTTCCAAAAGCTTTGAAGGAAAGTTATCTAAAAGCTGGAATTCCTGTTGATTATACCATAAGCATTGCAACCAATCAGTTTACTGCTGATGACTGGATTTTGGCTTTTAATTTTGATAAAACGAGTGAGTATGCAATAATCTTGTCAAAACACATCAATGCTTTACTTGAAACTAAAAAACCCTTTTCCATAGATGAAATAATAGAAAGAATAAAAAGCGATACCTCAGCTTCTCAGCATACAAAAAATGTTTTAACAAACTTTTTTGAAGTTGCTAAATCTTGGGGAATTTTTGAAAAGGAGGGAATGAACATTAATGAGATCGTAAAACCCGGACAAGCAAGCATAATAGATTTGTCAAGAGTGAAGGGAGAGGAGTGGGGAGTAAGAAACTTGATAGCTGCTTGGATCACAAGAGAAGTTTATTACAATAGAGTGCTTGCAAGAAAGGAAGAAGAACTTGCAAAATTAGAGGGAAGAGAACCAAAGTTTACCTTTCCTTTAACGTGGCTTATTTATGAGGAGGCACATAACTTTATTCCAAGTGATAAAATCACAGTTTCAACTGAACCAATTTTAACCATTGCAAAACAAGGTCGAGAACCAGGGGTTAGTATGATTTGTATAACTCAAATGCCTAATAAACTGCATAGCGATATTTTGGCACAAACAGATTTGGTAATTTCTTTTAGATTGACTGCAAAAAGTGATTTAGACGCTTTACATACTGTGATGCAAAGTTATGTTAAGGAAGAGTTAGAAAAACACATTAATAGACTACCTAGAGGATGGCATGGAGCAGCTATAATACTGGATGATAATTTAGAAAGAATTTTTGAGGTTAATATAAGACCAAGAAAATCTTGGCATGCAGGAGGTACAGCAGCTTTAATTTGAATACAAAAGAGATTATGGCAAAATTTTAGAAAAAGAGAAAGATTAAAGTTTTAAGCTTCATTCTAAAATTTCAATTATAGTTCCTATTCCTTTTGTTTTTCCTTCTCTAAAAACAAATTTATCGTTAACTTGAAGAAAGAAAGGTTTGTACTTAAATTCCATTTCAACAACATCACAATCTCCAGCTTTCAAATACTTTTTATTCATCTTCACAATCTTTACTGCAGAAACGATAGTATTGCAATGTAACACAGGTTCATAACCAACACTTATTTTAGTAGGATGAGTTAAAACTAAGATTTCAGCCTTAAACTTTCTGATCGCTTTTGGATTCAATTCTTTTTCACATAAAATCATCCCTCTCTTAACTTCTTCATACTTAACTCCCTTCAAAGCGATTCCAACTATTAAACCAGCTTCAGCTTTATCTATTCGAGTGTAATGCATCTCTATACTTTTTGCTTTAACCTCTTTAAATTCTCCTTTTTCATCAGGACCAAGCAACAAAGTTTTACCAGCACTCAAGCTTCCTTGCTTAATAGAACCAGAAACAACACAACCAACTCCTTCAATGTTATAAACTTTATCTATGTACATCAAGAAAGGTTTGTCCAAACTCTTTTCTCTTTCTTTCAAAGAGTTTAAAAAATAATAAAGTAGATCATAACCTTCTAAAGTTCTTGCAGAAGTTTTGAATATTGGTACAACAACACTTAATTTATCGATTATAGCATCTACATCATTTTTCTCTTTAATCCTTAAAGGAATCTTTCCAACATTTTTTAACATTCTATCAATTTGATCCACAACCTCTTCAACTCTTTCTTCACCAACTTTATCAACCTTAGTTATGCAAATTATTACTGGCAGCTCCATAGCTAACATTATTCCCAAATGTTCTTTCGTTATATGAGTTACACCATCGTCTGCAGCAACTACAAGAATTCCATAATCTATGTTTTGCCCTACCAATCCTCTTATGGTTGTTTTTATCCAAGGTTCATGTCCAACCAAATCTACAAAACTTATTATCTTCTCAGCTTTTTCCACAACCCTTTTCCTTTCCTTTTTATCCAAAGGATTTTTTAGAGTTAAAATCTTTGAATTTTTAAAGCCGAGTAAAGCATAATGGATATCAGCACTCAAATTCCTCTTTATTTCATGTGGCAAAGTATCTAAGTATAACCAATGCTTTCCTTCATCTTTTTTTCCAGTGATCAAACATGCTATCAAAGTAGATTTTCCATGGTTTACATGACCAGCAACTGAAATAGTTAAATGCTTTTTTATTTTTTTAGGTAGTTCGGTTATCAAAATTTTTCCTATAAGCTTGCCATTTTCCTGAAATTTTTCAACTTTTTCGATGGTTGCATTGTTTTCTCTTGCAACTATTTTTAAAACGTTAAGAGTTTCTTCGAACTCTATTTCGCTTAAACCAATCGCTTTTCCTTCATCACTAACTCCAATCAAATAAATAGTTTTACCTTTTCCAACCTCCAACTTATGCTTCATTTGTGCAGCTAGTTGTTGCTTTCTCTCTTCTTTTAAATGATAATCAACTCTAAGCTTTTCTTTAAATTCAATATGCTTATTTTCTTTGCTTGGAATTCTGAACATGAATAAAAATTAGGCTTGAATTTAAAAATTTTTGAATCGAAAAGTATTTAAGAATCAACATTAAAATATATCATGAAAGATGTATACTACTATTCACCAAAAAAGTTGATAAAATGAAGAATCTTAAAATATACTCCTTAGTTCCTCGTTGCATAATATGTAAAGATTTTGAGGTATTTTTGGTAAGAAAAACTTTTTCCCTGGTTAACAAAAAAAGGGTAAGGGGTTTTCAAGTCAAATTAAAAGTTTACAAGAAGAATGGGGAAATAATTGAAGCTGGTTTAATCCTTACCAAACTATAGTTTTTTTAAACCTGAAAATTATTATTTTATTAATGCACTTTAAGAAAATTTTTTCATTACTAGTTCTAGTTTTAACAATTTTTTCAATCGGAATTTTTTTCTACTTGCAACAAACTTTTCAGCAAAAAGTTTTAGAGAGGATAAAGGAATTTTATGAAATTACAAATCCAGATGCAAAAGTTGAAATAATCTCATTTAATCAAGAGAGTGGTTTGTACCATGTTTTCTTAAAATTGATTTTACCAACTGGAATTATTTACAGAGAAGTTTTTGTAACCCAGGATGGAAAATACATGAATGAAGTTTTGATAAACGTAGAGAAATCCATAGAGCAAATTCAAAGGTTGAAAAATTTTAATGATTGCCTTTATGAAAAAGGTTTGAGAATTTTTGGAATGAGTAATCATACAGCAAGTTTATTCCAGTTGAACATCTTAGGCATCTATGGATCAAAGCTTTTCATTTGGTGTGATGTCGATTTACAATACTGTTTGAATTTAGACATAACTCAAATACCAAGTGTTGTTTATCAAGACAGAGTTTATCCTGGAGTTTATTCCTTGCAATGGTTTTCAAGTTTAACAGGTTGTGAAATTTAAAATCTTTATTTCTTCATTCCTTTGGTGAGAACTCTCATTAATATCAAAATCATTAACTTTTTCATCAATTTATAAAAAATCTATGTTCAGATAAACCATTTCCCCTTTCTATAATGAAAGGGTCCATCAATCACTTTCCTTTAACTCTTATTTTTTAATTCACAATTAAATTAAAAAACCACCTTAATCTATATTTTAAAATTGCGAAAAAGATTTCACAACTAATGATCATCATTAAAGTTGTATAAACTTCAAGTTTGAAGTTCAACAATGCACAAGAGGTGTTGTACATAGAGATAAAGGAAAGGATTTTGAAGTTGTTGAAAGAATATCCTAATGGTTTGCCTATAGCTGAAATTTCAAAAAGATTGAGTATCCATAGAAATACTGTAAGCAAGTACGTTTTTGCACTGAAGGAAGCAGGTTTACTTGAATATAAAAAAGTTGGTTCTTTTAAAGTTTTCTTTTTAAAAGAGAATGGTAAAAAATTAAAAAAAACTTTTCTATTGTTCAGTTTCACTTTATTTTTGTTTTTTCCATTAACTTTTGCTCTACCCTTACAATGGCATCCTGCAAGCGAGGTAATTTTAAATGAGACAGCAAATATAAATCTAACCTATTGGGCCTATCCTGAAGATTTTTCTTATATTTATGGAGTAAGGATTTATCCAGGTACTGTAGGAAGCTTGCAAATAGCAGATTATGCAATAACTACCAGCAAAATAGCAGATCATGCAATTACTGGAATAAAATTGAGTTATCCATTTGTTTTGGAAGGAAGTGTCAACGCAAACAATTATAACATTTATGCAATTAATTGGCTAAACGCAAGTTACTTGAACGTTTCAACTGTTGCATATATTGAAAAGTTGGGAATAGGAACAACTTCTCCTG